>Ga0116171_10000324_pt1 | contig 50780 bp, 37 predicted proteins | sample AD_JPNHW2_MetaG_FD_89798 | JGI IMG/M metagenome (GOLD analysis project Ga0116171, IMG submission 89798) | Active sludge microbial communities of municipal wastewater-treating anaerobic digesters from Japan - AD_JPNHW2_MetaG | ecosystem: Engineered > Bioreactor > Anaerobic > Digestate | place... | reverse complement strand
AGCAGAATTCACCTATTGATGTGGCTCCGTCAATGAATCCGCCGTACGGAAGGTCCATGGATGGTGCCCATGTGAAGTCGATAAGCCTGTCATATGCGAAATAGTAGCAGGGTCCCATTTCAAGCCCGCCTGCAAAAAGAGCGGTAGTGTCATAAGATTTGTTATTCAAGATCGGTACAGCTCCGGCGACCTGCTCTTTTCCTCTGTTCGTCATGCCAGCAAGATCGAAGTATTTATCCTCGCCGTCAGGGGTCGAACCCATGTCCATGTAGTCGCCCCAGCCGTTGAAGACCGCAAGGTAAAGACTGTTCGCCGGGTCCGCGCCGTGATCGCCGCCCGCAAATTTCCCGAGCACCCCAAAAGGCCGCTGAAGCCCGTAGATCCTCGCTTCCTGAGTACCATCGAACTTTATCATCCCGCCGCCCCTCATCCGCCAGTAGACACCGCCTATCCAGAACGCCAGAAATTCCCGTTCCGCACGGGTCACCGAGTGGAATTCCAGATCGTTCCTCGCCCTTGAGAAAGCACCGAGCCGCAGTATCTCCTTCTGATAAGCCTCTTCACCATCTGTTTTCAGTTTATCGATCAGGGCTTTTGCATTTTCAAGTTCACTGATCAGACCTGAGATCTTTTCAGAAAGCTCAAGCGCTTCAGCCGTATTGAAACAGAATATATTGTCATTGATAGCTGAAACAGCACCGTTATATGAAGCAAGGGTCGAAACGATATTTCCCGAAAGCTCGTCGTATCTCAGCTTTCTTAGAATATTTCTGAGCGTAAGAACAAAAGAATCATCAATTATACCTTCAGGAAGAGGAGGAAAATTGTAAAGAGCGCTTCCCGCAACACCGATAAGGTCGAGCACACTGTCGGTATTTTCGTTGTTCACAACTGCCGGCGGATATGAAAAAATGAACCACTCAGGCTCCGAGACATTGAAACACGCCTGAAGACCGGAAAGAGCAGTTACAATGCCGTTGCCTGTACTCAGACATTCAGAAGTCGCGTTCTCAGGAATGAATTCAGGTATATAGAATGCCGCATGAGCCTTGCAGATCCCGGTTTCCGCAGGCCATTCAAGGTTTCCAGGGCCTGAATTGTCAACTTTTTCAAGAAGTTCCGCCATTCCGTTCCACAGCCAGACAGTCACCGGACCTTCAAGCATTTCACCTTTAAGATCGCTAAGCGGAAGATCGGGAAGACCCGCAGAAGTCTTATTTATCTGGTTCTGCACATCTGACGGTTTTTCAGCAAGGTTCACATCGAAAGCGAAAGGGAGCTTCTGCCCAGCCTCAATAGTAAAAGACAGAAGGAAAAGAAAAGACAGAAATAAAGCTCTTTTCATTTTAATGATCATCATCATCCTGAATAAATTCAGAAAAAGCAGCACATAAGCCGGATTCTGTTTAATCCAGTCATTCATCTGGGATTACAGTTGCCTGCAACCTCATGCGGTCAACCCGGATGCATTCGGACGGGCAGCCCTTATCTGCCGCAGCAGAATCGCATCTCTATTAGACCTTGCTCTGAAGGGGGTTTGCCATGCGGACAATGTCGCCACTATCCCGGTGGGCCCTTACCCCGCCGTTTCACCTTTCCCTGATCGAGTCAGGTAGTTTATTTTCTGTTGCACTTTCCGTAGCATCACTGCTCCTGGCTGTTAGCCAGCCTTCTGCCCTGTAGAGTCCGGACTTTCCTCCGATCATAAGATCAGCGACTGGAAGTGCTGCTTTTTCTCAATTTAAAAGATCTGGAAATTCTATTGCGGTGCAGGTTTTTCCTGCTGTTTCTGCGATGGAACAAGTATACACTGGCAGTTCGGGCACACTTCTATTCTTGTGGCTCTTAAAACCATATTGAAAAGTTCTGGAGGAAGTGTCATATTGCATCCGAGACACACTTTGTCTTCCGCAAGGGCAATAGCTTTGCCGTTGTTGGAATTTTCAAGTATGCGCTGATATTTACGATATATTACAGGTTTAATGTTCTCTGCAAGCTTATCTCTCTTGGCAATCATTTTTTCAAGGTTTACATCAAGTTCGGTCATCCTTTTTTCGTTGTCTTTGATGATCTTGGTGAACTCGTTGATTTTATTGACAGTTTCTTCTTCGATCAGTTTCAGTTCGTTGTTCTTGAATTCGATCTCCTTGTCAATTTCGGCAATTTCATCACTAAGATCTCTGTTGAATCTTTTGATATTGTCTATTTCACGAAGCAGGGCGTTGTATTCCTCCTTGTTCCTGATGGCAGACTGTTTTCCGGTGATAACCTTCAGCTTGTCTTCTCCCTTGTGAAGGATTTCTTCTCTTTTCTGTTTTTCTTCTAGCTGAATGGAAATGGCGTTCCTCAGTTCAGAAAGCTTGCTTTCCATTTCAGTGATTTTCTGATTAAGTGAATCATTTTTTTCAGGGAGAGATTCAAGTTCTTCTTCGAGTTTGAAAGCTTCAGAGTCAAGTAACTGAAGATCCTTAAGTTTTTTCAATTCTTCAAGCAAGAGAGCCTCCATCGAATGTTAAAAAAAGGGGCAAAAAAAAAGCACTTGTTTTAACACAAGTGCTTTTTGATTTATTTTTAGAAATGTTGTAAATAAACAGCAAGTCTACCCTCCACGGTAAAAGGTGGTGGGCCCAAGAGGAGTCGAACCTCTGACCATCCGGTTATGAGCCGGAGGCTCTACCAACTGAGCTATAGGCCCGTTAGACGAAATCTTTATATTCGCAAATTGTTAAATTGCAAATTTTTAATTAAAAAAATTGAAAAAAAATGCATTTTGAAGTAAGTTACCGCCTGTGTATTTTTGCGCCGCAAATACTGAATAAGGGGATAAGATGGAATATTTCGATATAAAAGGCGGAGATATAATTAAAGGAGAGGTGACACTTTCCGGAAACAAAAATGAAGCTCTTCCTGTAATCGCAGCAGCCCTGCTTTCAACCGGCAAAGTTAGAATCAGCAATGTTCCTGACATACTTGATGTGAGAGTTATGCTCGAAATTGCCGCCGATATGGGTGCATCAGTCACAAAAATAACTAAAAATGAATTTGAGATAGATGCTTCGAATCTTATTGAAAAGCCGCTCAACCGTGAAATGTGCGGAATGGTCAGAACATCAATACTTTTTGCCGGTCCGCTATTAGCAAGAACAGGTTCAGTTATACTTCCTCCTCCCGGCGGCGATGTGATCGGAAGAAGAAGGCTGGATACCCATTTTATCGGACTTGAACAGCTCGGTGCCGAATGCAGTTTTGACAATGAAGGATATGTTATCATTTCAAAGCAGCTTAGAGGCGCAGATGTTTTCCTTGATGAAGCAAGCGTTACTGCTACTGAAAATATTGTAATGGCGGCTGTTTTTGCGGAAGGAATATCAGTAATAAGGAATGCCGCTACCGAACCTCATGTGCAGGGTCTTTGCAATTTCCTTAACAAAATGGGTGCCAGAATTAAAGGGATAGGCACAAACATAATTCATATTGAAGGAGTGAGCTCTTTAGGCGGTTGCAGTCATCGAATAGGTGCCGATTATATAGAAGCCGGCAGTTTTATTGCACTTGCCGCAATGACAGGTGGTGAACTTCTTATAAAAGATGTCGGTGATTGTGATCTCAGATCTGTTCTTAACACATTTAAAAAAATAGGTATTTCGACTCAGATGAAAGGACCCGACCTTTTTGTTCCTCATCATGAAGAACTTTTGATAACTAAAGAAATAAATAATGCAATCCCTAAAATAGATGACGGACCATGGCCTTCATTTCCGTCAGATCTTATGTCTATAGCCATTGTTGCTTCGACAAAGTCAAAAGGAACAGTACTGTTTTTTGAGAAAATGTTCGAAAGCAGACTTTTTTTCGTTGACCGACTTATCGGCATGGGAGCTCAAATAATCCTGTGCGACCCTCACCGTGTTGTTGTTTCCGGTCCTTCAGAACTTCGCGGATCGAAGCTTGATTCTCCGGATATCAGAGCCGGAATGGCTCTTCTTATGGCAGCGATAAGCGCAAGAGGGAAAAGTAGGATATACAATATCAGGCAGATAGATAGAGGTTATGAAGCAATAGAGTATAAGTTAAGACAGATTGGTGTAACAATTGATAGAAATGAGGACTAAAAGTAGCGAAGTTAGTGCAAAATTTTGCATAGTTATATGACAATGATATATCTTTTTTGCAAAAAAAACTTGATTTCAGATGATTTTTTGATATTGTCGAGGTTGAACGCTGATGTTTTTTTAGTTTTTTCGGGAGATGATGATGCCGGTAAACAATCTAAAAAAAATGAGAGAGAAACTTCTTATGAGCAAGTCTGAACTTGCCAGAAAAGCCGGGGTTTCTGTTCTGACCATTGACAGGATCGAGAAAAATGGTGAGAGCAGGATGGAGACCAAAAGGAAGATTCTTCTTGCTTTGGGACTTTCGCTTGAAGAGAAAAATAAAGTCTTTGTTGACGACGAAGAATGAACCAGGAGGCGAACGATGTTTTTTAGCAACAAACAGCTTTTAGGTCTTGACCTCGGATCATATCTGATCAAAGCAGCGAGAATCCAGAAAAAGCGCGGCAAGTACTATCTCAAGAAGTTCGGATTCATTCCTATTCCTTTGAACACGGTCGTTGATGGAAGTATAATGAATACTTACGAAATGAACGATGCGATAAAGACACTTCTTGCAAGAGAGCGGCTTAAGGAAAAATACTGTTCTATCTGTATTGCAGGTCACGGTATAATCAATAGAACAATAAATGTTCCTAAAGTCGGTGCCGAAGAATTTTATAATGCACTTAAGGTCGAAGCTGAAACTCATATTCCTCATGATATAAAAGAGATTTATTTCGACGGACTTAAGACAGACATTGTTGAAGACGGTAGAGACAGGGTTATTCTTATTGCTGCCAGGAAGGATCTTGTCGGCGATTTCATTCAGGTTGTCTCAGATGCGGGTGTTAAACCGATGTCAGTTGAGATTGATTCCACTGCTCTGGCAAATATTTTTGAAGTTAACTATCCCGAAGAAAAAGACAATACAATCGCCATACTTAATATAGGAGCATCAAAAATAAATGTCGTTATAATTTCTAACGGGAATGTCCGTTTTTTCAGAGATGTTCTTACTGGTGGTAATTATATTACTGAAGAGATAACAAGAAGACTTAAAGTCAGTTTCCAGCAGGCTGAAAGTTTGAAGTCGGGATCTCATAACACTGGAGATTCTATCCTGCCCAATCAGGTCGAAGAAGTAGTTGCTGATGTTGCAAAAAATATGGTTGCTGATGTATCAAGAGTTTTTGACTATTACACAAATACAAATCCTGAAGACGGTGTTAAAAAAGTTTTTATAACAGGCGGAACAACAAGAAGTCATACATTTACACAGACTCTCAGCTCAAGTCTAGAAATTCCTGTGGAAAAACTTAATCCTTTTAAGGAGATAATTGTTTCTGGGCAGGTTCTGTCAAGAGAAGAAGTGGAAGATTTCAGTCATATTGCTTCTGTTAGTTTAGGACTGGCACTGCGGAGGATAGACGAAGCATGATAAAGATTAATTTACTACCCGTAAAAGATGACAAGCTTATAAATGAAGCGAAAGGGTATATTATTATTGCGCTCAGTTCGCTTGCAGTTGTCATCGTTCTCATTGTTCTAAACAGCTCTGTTCTTGCAGAAAGAGAAAATGAAAGCAGAATGAGAATAGAAGAAGCTGATAAGGAAATTGCCAATTTGAAATCCATTATGGGCGAGATTCAGAACTTAAAAGAAAAGAAAGCCAAGCTTCAGGAAAAGATGGATATGATAATCCGTCTTCAGGAACAGAATATCGGTCCCGTAAGAGTTCTTGATGAACTTTCACTTAAACTTCCTTCAAATAAAATATGGATAGAAGATCTTTCATTGAAAGGCGATATGATTGATATGAATGGTAAAACACTCGAAAATCAGGAAGTTGCAAATTTCATGAAACAACTTGAAAATTCACTCTTTTTTTCAGGAGTTAATTTGAAAAAAGTCACAAAAGACAAAATAGTTGACGGTGTTCCGATGCTTTCTTTCGGTTTGAACACGGTAGTTTACCTTGCCGGAAGACAGGAACAGCCGGCACCTGCCACCGCTGCACCAGCTGCGACCGGTGGTGAGAACAAACAACAACAGTAAGGGAGTTTTAATATGAAAGTCCTGTTGATTAATATCGGCAAGCTTAAATCAGCTTACAAGTATGGAGGATTAATGGCAGTCCTTCTTGTAATAGTGATTGCCTACTATATTACTGTTTATATGCCGCATATGGATACAATGGAGTCTCTTTTCACTGAATTTACTTCAAAAAAAGCCGAGTTTTCCAAGATGGTTGTTCTTGTGCGTGACAGGGGTCAGTTTATGGAGGAGGTTGAAGGTCTTGATAGAGATCTTAAGGTTGCCATCAGCATGCTGCCGGATAAAAAGGAGATTCCTTCTCTTCTGAAAAAGCTTTCAGATGAAGCTGAAAAATACGGTCTTGAAGTATATTATTTTGAACCGCTTGCTGAAAGGAAGCTGGAATTTTATGCAGAAGTTCCTGTTTCAATAAAGGTTAAGGGCAGTTTTCATGAGGTTCTCGGCTTTTTCGACAGCGTAAACAAGCTTGCAAGAATTGTAAATGTCAGCGATCTTTCAATCAAAGCTGATGCCCAGAAAAACAATGAAGAGCAGCAGAAAAGGGCAAAAGGCAGTGTTGTAAGTGCTTTCAGCGGTTTCCAGCCGAATAAAACAAGTCTGGATATATCCTTTAAAGCAACCACATACCGTTTTCTGACGGCATCTGAGTTGGGAGGTGCAAATGCTAAATAATAATTTTAAAGCGATTGCAGCTATTATTCTGATGGCATCTTTTATGTTGAGTTGTTCGAATGAATATCAGATAGAACCTTTTGATTATAAGGCGGAGTATGATAGAGTAAGCAAAACCAAGGCAAGTGATGCGAAGACAAGAAAAGATATTGAGCTTGCAGATCTTGCGCAAAGAAAGTCAAATTATCGCTATTCAGCTGTCGGAAAGAAAGATCCTTTCAGAAGCTATTTCGGAGATGTTGCAAGTCTTAATAAAGATAAGGAAATTGTAAGTGAATTACAGAAGTTTGATGTAACTGATCTCAGACTTACTGCTATTATATGGGGTGTTACAGAACCCAGAGTTGTTATTGTTGCTCCGGACGGAAAGAGTTATATTGTTAAAACCGGAAGTTTTATAGGTAAGAACTGGGGTAAAATAAGCAGAATCCTTCCTGACAAAATAGAGATAATAGAAACTTATAAAGATCCTCTCGGAAGAAAGATCCTTAATAAACTTTATCTCGAACTTCCAATAAAGACTGTTTTGCAGGAATCCGGCGCACCGGTTGATGACCAGACAGTTGATGATGGAAAAGTTGAAAAAGAAAAGGTTGATGATGCAGGGAAAGCCCCTGTTGAGAATAGTGACAAATTTGAATAACTAATATAGGACGGAGCTTGAAATGAAGAGTCTCAGGTTATCTTTCGTTCTTCTGCTGGTTTTTTCAGCGATAACGATTTCGGTTTTTGCCGGAAGTAAGAACGGTTCTTTGTCTCTTGAAATTGACGGTAATCGCAGCGTAGTTTCAGAATCTTTTGCCAAAACATTTTTTAAAATGGGTGAAAGTTCTCTCGAAATCATCGGTCTGGGTGACGCTCACAGTGATTTTGCAGATGTTAAAGCTCAAAAAGGCTCTGTTAAAGGAGATTCTGCAACATTATTGAATTTACCCCTCAACGGTCTGAGTTCGGTTGTTGAAATTGACGAAGCCGGTTCTGGAACTGTGAAACTTGGTGAACTTGAAAAGCTGGTAAGCCTCGGTGATCAGAAAACTCTGAAAGAAGGAACTGTCACTATGGAAAAGAATCCGGGTTCAATAAAGTTTTCTTTCACTAAACAGCCTGAAAGTATAAGGTTTTTTTCTCTTAAGGGTCCGGATAGACTGGTGTTCGATTTTATCGGAATCAAAGGTTCGATAAAAAGTGCTCCCGGTGTAAGGAGTGCAAACCATCCATCAGGTTTCAGAGTTGTAATTGAAAAAGACATTCCGCAGTATTTTACTATTGTAAGAAATTCAGGATATTTTTTCAGTGTTGAAGGAAGAAATGAATTTGCATCTTTTACTGCTGCCGGAGAAATAAAAACTGCCAAAACTGATGTGAAAAAAGTAGATGTAAAAGTAATGGAAAAGAAAGCTGAAGAAGCTGTTCCGCAGGCTGATAAAGCAGAGGTCACCGGACTTGCGTTTATTGGAGAAGATCCTGAAATACTTAAGATCAAATCAAGTAAACCGCTTAAGATAAATAAAAAAGTTGAAGGACAGAAGATTGATATAACCATTGAAAATGCATTTATTGCAAAAGATAAAGAACAGGTTGTTGATGCATCTTCACTTAATGGTCCTGTGACAGAGCTGGCTATTTACAATGAAAATGGCAATGTTAAAGTTCTTGCCAGAATGAAAACAGCTGATTTTATTATTTCTGTTGATGAATCTGCCGGAGGTAAAGAATTTGTTTTTCAGACAAAGAAGAATGAGCCAGTGCAGGCTGTTGCAGGTTACAGTGAAGCTCAGATCGTAAGAGTTCCTCAATCAGCAGTAGGTCAGGATGGAGAAGAAGCCGCAAAAGCCGGTGCTTTGAGAATGGACGATGAGGTTGTTCAGTATACCGGTAAAAAAATAAACCTGGACTTCAAGGAAGTTGATATCCTCGATATTTTAAGACTTATGGCAGATATCAGCAAACTCAACATAATTGCAGGTGACGATGTTAAGGGTACTGTAACTGTAAGACTGGTTGACATTCCATGGGATGAAGCTCTTGATGTTATTTTGAAAAGCAAATCACTTGGAAAAGAGAGATTCGGCAATATCATCAGAGTTGCAACTATCAGAACAATGCAGAGAGAAAAAGAGGAAGAGCTTGCTAAAAAGAATGCACAGAAAAAACTTGAGCCTGTAAAAGTAAGGCTTATTCCTGTGAACTATGCAATGGCAAATAAACTTGTAACACAGCTTAAGGAACTTCTTACAGATAGAGGAACAGTAAGCGTCGATGAAAGAACCAATGTTCTTATAATTAAAGATGTTGAGGAAGTACTGGACAAGGCAGAACAGCTTGTTGAATACCTCGATACCCAGACTCCGCAGGTGCTTATTGAAGCAAGAATCGTTGAAGCAACATCTACTGCTGCTCAAGGTTTTGGTATCGAGTGGGGCACAAGTCACACATATACAGATGCAAACGGTCATCCTACAGGTGTCGTTTTTCCATATAATATGGGTGCAGGTGGCAGTGTTTCGGTTCCGGGTCCTGCCGATAAAACTCTTGGAATGGGTTTTTCTTTTGGCAGTGTTGGAATGATCAACGATCTTAACCTTACGCTTAATGTTATGGAATCTGAAGGTAAGATTAAAATTGTCAGCTCTCCCAAAGTTGCAACACTTGATAATACAGAGGCCATGATACAGCAGGGTGTAAGTATTCCTATAACAACAAGGGGTACTGGAGGTGATGTAACGACAAAATATATTGATGCCACGCTTATTTTAAAAACAACACCGCATATTACTGCAGACGGTTCAATACTTCTCAGTCTTGAAATTAACAAAAGCGAACCTGACTGGTCAAATGCGAACTATCTGGGTGAGCCTTCAATTATTAAAAAAGAAGCAAAAACTGAAATTCTGGTAAAAAGCGGTGATACGGTTGTAATAGGCGGTGTCTATACAAATAAGACATCAGTTACAAAAAGAGGTGTTCCGCTGCTTTCTGCAATTCCGATACTTGGATGGCTTTTCAAATCCGATGAAAGCAAAGTTGAGAGAAGTGAATTGCTGATATTCCTTACTCCAAGGATAATGAACAAGGTGAAATCGACGATCCCGTTGATAAAGAATGAAGCCGAGTGATAGTGATTTATAAGTATCCGGTTATTTTCCGGATGAGTGAAATGCTCATTGAAAACAGAGATAAAGCAAAAGGTTTTCAGCAAAAGAACATCAAGTCAGGGTTGAGCTCGTTATGAAGCTGCTTTTTTCGATCAAATACGAAACTGAAGTTGTGTTCAAAAATGATATATCTGATATTTTTAAAGAATTAGGTTCAGGCTGCTGTTTTGTTATTGACAGTTCTCTGAAAACAAGATTCCCGGAACTTCCAAGTGAAAAAGTCTTTTATTTTTCAGGCGAAAGAGAAAAAGACCTTTCGAAAGTTGAGGATTGTTTTGAGTGGCTGATAGAACAGAAAGCTGGAAGAAAGACGAAACTTGTTGCCATAGGCGGCGGAGCTACTACTGATTTCAGTGCTTTTGTCGCATCAATTTACAACAGAGGCATGGGGCTGATAATGATACCCACGACACTTCTTTCTGTTGTTGACAGTGCGATAGGAGGAAAAACGGCAGTTAATTTTGTAGCAAAAAACCTGATTGGAAGCTATTACCCTGCTTCAAAAGTTATTATTGTAAGGGAATTCCTGAATTCTCTTAACGATAAAATGATTGAATCTGGTAAAGCGGAAATTATCAAGGTCGCATTGCTGAAAGGTGACAGGCTGGCTGAATTTGTAAGATCAGGAGCAGATCTTTTATCGGAAAAATGTCTGACTCTGGCTATAAAGGACAAATATAAAATTATCCGTTCTGATGTTGCTGATACTTTTGGAAAAAGGATCGTTTTAAATTGGGGGCACACTTTCGGACATGCGATTGAGAGATACAGCGGTATTCCTCATGGTCTGGCCGTAGCCTCAGGAATGGTACTGATGCAGAAATATTCTAAATATCTTGGTTATGAGTCTTTTCCGCATGATGAATTGGAACGAATTTTAAGAATGCATGGTATCAGACACGATCTTTCGCTTTATGTTGACGACAATAAATGGTTGAAGTTTATTGCACTGGATAAGAAAAGAGATTTAGAGGAGTTATCAATGGTATACTTGAAAGAAACAGGTGTTGCCGGGATTATAAACAGGAATTTGAATGACATATTGAAGGATTTGGAGGAATTAAGATGAGAAAAAATTTCATTCTTACTCTGATTGCTGTAGTGATGTTGCTGGGCGCTTGCGTGGAGCAGCATAACAGAGTTGTGCTAGAAAAGTTTGTACCGATAACGACAACGGACCAGTGTGCTGTTAAAGTTGGCGGAGACAAATATTATACCAGAGGAGAGATCGACTTGGCTTTTACTGACAGATATCTTCTTCCGTTCCAGATCACAAATTATATGTCATCATCTAAAGTAAGTGATGTCGGTTCAGCTGATGCTCCTATATCCAGTGGTGAAACAAATTCATATTATATAAAATGGGTGGAAGTTAAATATGAATTTTATTCTGATGCAAATCTTGACGGTAACCTCTGGGGTGGAAAGAGAATCGAAGTCCACGGTGTTGTTGCTACGCCGGAAGGCGGTCAGAATGCCGGTGCCGTAGATATATTTTCTGAGGAACAGGCAAAAGATCTCCTTAAGCATGTCAATGATATAGACTGGGTGGCATATCCTCTGATAATAAACATGAAAGTCGTCGGAGAAATTACTGACGGTACTGAAATAGAAACGAATTCACTTAATTTTAATATTGTTCCTTCATTCGGAGAATCTATTCAGATGGGTTCTACATATCGTGAGCCTGAAGGAGGTTTCCCCGTTATTGATAATAAGCCTGCAATCTGTGCTCAATTTGATGCTATTATGAGCATGTGCGCTTTTAATGAACCGATTGTCAACGGATGTTTTGTCGGTCAGGATAGTGCCATGACAAATTGTTACGGCGGTGATACTGAATGGCAGAAATACATTGCAACATCGAGATGCAATCTTGATCCGGCTGTTTCAGATTGCTATTATAATGGCTATGGTGCATACAGTGTTGTTGAAGTAGTTTATAATAAATATAAGAAAAGTCCCACTGACAAAGGATATTACTGGTGCTGTCCCGGTACAGAACCTGAAGAGCCTAAGGATTGTACTAAAACTGCAACCGAAGAATAAAAATACCTGTAATCTTGAATTTTCATAAAAAATCTTGAAAAAGTAACCTCACAGTGATTAAAGTAGTCACAATTTGAGTTGGTATAAACTGTTCTCTGAGGATCACATGCAAAGAATGTCGGAAATTGTAATTAAATACAGATGGATCGTTATCGCAATTTTTGTTCTTATAACTGCTGTATTGGCGATTCCGCTTAAAGATTCGGCAGTCGATCCTGATGTGGAGAATATGCTTCCGCCTGAAATGGGCGTTCATTTGAAAGAGCTCGAAAAACGGTTTGGTGGAATGGAGATCATTTTTGTCGTTGTTGAAGCTGATGATGTCTTGCGTTCGACAGTTCTTGATCAAATAAACAGAATAGCCGACGAATTGAAAAAGATCGACGGTATCGAACACATAAACTCACTGCCGATGACAGACATTGATCCATTTGAAGAAGAAAAGCCTGCGGAAGGCTCTGCTGCGGAGCTTAAATCAAGAGAAACCCTAAGAACTATGCTGAAAGGCAATGATATGGTAATGGGAACTCTTGTTTCAAAGGATTTTACAGCGGCCGCAGTTCTTGTTAGAATGAAAAATAATGGACACGGTCTGGAAATTACTGAAAAAGTCAGAGAAATTGTCGGCCATATCAAAGGTCCAGGTAAGATTACACTTGGCGGAATGCCTGTGATTAAAGAGCATATATCAAATGATGTTCCCAAAGACATGATGATTTTTATGCCGATCGGTATCCTGATCATGCTTTTTACTTTAATGTTAAGTTTAAAGCAGATAAGAGGAGTTCTCCTTCCATTCAGTGTTGTTATAATGTCCATAATTGTATCAATGGGGCTTGTTCCGTTATTCGGCTGGAAAATGACAACTGTAACGATAATTCTTCCTGTAATTCTCATTGCGGTTGCAAATGGTTATGGTATTCATATCATCAGCAGATATCAGCTTGATAACATGACCTCTAATGGACAGAAAAGTTCCAAAGAGCTTTCTCAGACAGTATTCAGAGAACTTTTTTTTCCTGTACTGCTGACAGGAATTACCACAATTGCCGGTATGATGTGTCTTTTAACACATACAGTTGTTCCAGCTGCTCAGCTCGGGATACTTTCCTCGATCGGAATATTCTTTGCTCTGATCGCCAGCATTTTTTTTATTCCGGCAGTTCTTTCGCTTATGAAAACCCCGAAAATTGTGCCTGACAGAAAAAAAAGGTCTATAACAGAAAGACTTCTGAAAAAACTTGCCGTTTTTGTTTCTAAACATCCCGGGAAGCTTATAATTTTTAATATTGTAATATCTGCTGCCATGTTATTCGGTGTTCCGATGATCATTGTTGATTCCAATCTTGCCGGTTATTATCCTGAAGGACATCCGGTCAGGAATGCTTCAAATCTTATTAACAGCAAATTCGGCGGTTCACAGGTAATAAGCATTAATATAAAAGGTGATATTAAAGATCCTGCAGTGCTTAAGAAAATTGATGAAGTAGAACAGAAAATAGCATTAAACAGTCATGTGGGTAACACTCTGTCAATTGCAAAATTGATAAAACTTATCACAAAAGGTGCCTACAAAAGCGATGAAGCGGGATTCGGAAAGATCCCTGGCACAAAGAACGCAGTTGATTTCTTTTTGCAGAAATATAACGAAATGGGAGATCCTGAAGAGTTGAGAAAGCTGGTGAATGAAGATTTTACTCAGGCACAGATTATAGCCCAGATAAACAGTGAGAGTAGTGAAACTATTAAGAAAGTAGTTGAAGATGCGCAACTGATAATTAAAAATGAGCCTGTTTTTACAGGTATAACCGGATCAGGAGTTATATTTAAGGATCTCATTGAAAAGGTTATAGAAGGGCAGGTTGTTTCTCTTCTTCTTTCTCTACTGATCGTCTGCATGCTTGTCATGATGCTTTTCAGATCTATTGTTGCCGGCATCATTGCTGCTTTTCCGCTTATGGTTTCGCTTATCCTGATGTTCGGTATGATGGGTTTTACAGGTGTGACTCTTGATATTGCAACCGCACTTATCTCTTCGATAGTTATAGGTGTCGGCGTTGATTACACCATTCATTTCCTGTGGCGGTATAAAATAGAGATGCAGAAACATGATGATCCTGCAACGGCTGTAGAGCACACTTTATTCACAACAGGAAGAGGAATTATCTATAATGCAGTCAGTGTAATGGTGGGATTTGTTGTTCTGCTTTTAAGCTCGTTCCTTCCAATAAGATTTTTCGGGGCGCTTATTATTCTCAGCATCGGTACTTGTCTGATCGGTTCTATTATACTTCTTCCTTCGATCTGTATTATTTTCAAGCCGAAATTTCTTGCAAAAAAATAGTTATGTTAAGTTGCAACCGCGCTTTTAATTTTATCGGAAAGTGTGTTTTGAGAAAAGGGTTTGAAAATTACTGAACTGAATCCGGCGTTATCAATGTCTGTGCCGGAAATCAGGTCATTATAACCCGTTATGAGAATAAGTTTCTGATCCTGATTGATTCCCCTGATTTTCTTAGCAAACTCAACTCCGTTCATTTCAGGCATATTGAAGTCGGTAATTATCAGATCATATCTGAACGGATCATCAGAAAGTGTTTCTATTACAGATGAAGGTTTTGTAAAACCCTCAACATGAAATCCCATGTTTTCAAGCATTATTGTATGAGAACGGACTATTTCAGCTTCATCATCTACCAGACAGATAGATTCTGATCCGGTATTCAACTCGGCAGATTTAGGATTCTGCTGATCAGAAATATTTTCAGAAACTACCGGAAGAATGATCTCGATTGCTGTTCCTTTTCCGAAGCATGTTTCCACGGTTATGCTCCCGCCGATCTCTTTTACCGCACCGTGAACAACTGAAAGCCCCATTCCTGTTCCTTTTCCGCGGGGTTTTGTTGTAAAGAACGGCTCAAACATCCGATTTTTAACTTCTTCAGTCATTCCGGTTCCGTTGTCTTCAACGATAAGATGGCACAGTTTAGGATCTGTATTTGAAACATGCAGCCGTACAACCATTTTCCCGCCATTTTCCTGCATGGCATGAAAAGAATTAGTGCAAAGATTTATCACGATCTGGTGAATGGACACCGGGTCTGCGAGGATATGTATTCCTTTTTCCGCAACACACTCAACACTAATGTTCTTAGGTAGAATTTCTGAAAGCATTTTAACGGTTTCTTTAATAAATGCGGATACATCTAGTGTCTGTTTTTCTTTGTCTTTCTGACGGCTGAAAGTCATGATCTGGGATATAAGTTTCGCAGCCCGGTCCATCCCTTTGATAATTTCATTGATATGTTCCGATGCCGGGTGATTGTTTTTTGATTCATCAAGTGCAAGTTCAGCATAAGCATGAGTATAGCTTAGAATATTGTTAAAATCATGTGCGATTCCTCCGGCAAGTGTTCCGATTGCCTCCAGCCTCTGATTATATTCAACTGCTTCTTCAAGTTTTTTCTTTTCATCGTTGTTAAGCGAATATGCTTCCACCAGATAATTCATATGGCGGACAATTTCTCTGAAATCACTCCCGACAAGGTCTTCAGAAGCTCTTGAAGAGAAGTTACCTCTGAGAACATTGTTAAGAAGATTTCCAAGTTCGGAGATTATCTGCTGAATGTTCCGGTTAATAATTCTTGAGAAAATAAAGGCGGAAAGAAGCATCATTGAAATGGAGACAAGAATAATGATCAGCATACGGCTGTTAAGAGATGCAGCGATTCTGTCATCAATTTCTTTTTCATCAATTTCTGCAATAACTGCAAATATGGTCTTTTCATCAACCTTCAGCGGAGAATATACCGAAAGAACCTGTCTTTTTCTGTAATCTGTGATTATGTCACGACCGGAATTTCCAGAAAGAGCCCGTCTCACAGCAATCGTGTCGGCTCCATTCTTTTCAACAGAACCGTTTTTGGAAGCTGTTACAGAATGTCCGACAGGGTCAAGGCTCGAATCGCTTCTCATCCTGAAATCAGGACCTACAATATATGTTTCACCGGTTTTTCCCATAGAAGAGCGCTCATTCATGACAAGATCAATAAAGCTTATCGAGTAATTCACCCCGTTTTTACGAAAATGATCTTCAAGAATGCTTTTTTTGACATTAAGAACAGATTCAAGCTGAGAAAAAGCCTGTTCTTTCAGTTCATTCTGCATGATTGAATAGCTTGCCAGAACTGCTGTCGCAACAGGAAATATTCCGGTAATTGAAAGTGCAATGGCTAGAAAGATTTTAAGTGAAACATCTTTAATCATTTCTGAAATCGCTTTCGAGTTTAAACCCTATGCCTCTGACTGTTTTGATCAGATTACCATAAGTGCCGAGTTTGCGTCTCAACCCGGAAATGAGAAAATCTATTGACCGTTCAGTTATAAAAAAGTCATCACCGCGAATTGAAGAAATAATAAAATCTCTTGAAAAAACATGTTCGGGCGATTTCATCAGGAGCGATAGAATGTCAAATTCCGAACGGGTCAGTTTTATCTGTTTTTCGCCGGTTTTAACAGTTCTTGCGGAAAGGTCCAGAGAGATATCTCCAGTAGAAACGGTGTCGCCTGAATTTGAAGAAACGGCAGCTTCGGATCGTCTGAGTATCGACTTGATCCTCGCAAGAAGCATTCTGGGCTTGACAGGTTTGCATATGTAATCGTCTGCCACTGTTTCAAGTGCATTGACAATTTCATCTTCGCCATGCCTTCCGGTAAGCATCATTATCAATATGGTTCTGCCATTTCTGTCTTCTCTGATCTTTTTTGCAACAGTGTATCCGTCAATTCCCGGAAGATTGACATCAAGAATGACAAAATCCGGAGTAATTTCTTTCAACATTTCAAGTGCTGCTTCTCCGTTTGATGCTTTAAAAACTTCAAACCCTTCATTTTCAAGAATAAAGGAAAAGCTGTTTAGAAGATTTTCTTCATCCTCTACAAACAGTATCTTTTTTATCGTCATTTTATCACCGATGCTTAAAAAACTATTAGAATAATATATTTTTGCTATCAAAACGCAAAAAATAGACTGCTATAAATCATTGTAACTTTTTTTTAAGGAGGAATCATGCATTTTGACACTGGGAATACAGGATTTATGCTTCTTGCAACAAGTCTTGTAATGCTTATGACACCCGGGCTTGCTTTCTTTTACGGCGGCTTGGTAGGGCGAAAAAATGTTCTTGCGATCATGATCCAGAGTTTTGTTTCGATGAGTATTACAACCGTTCTTTGGTACATTTGCGGGTATTCACTTTGTTTCAGCGGCGATGTTTACGGTATTATCGGAAATCTCGACAAGGCATTTATGCAGGGAATTACTATCAATGATGCATTTTCAACCAACAATAACATTCCGCTGCTTGTGTTTATTGCCTATCAGATGATGTTTGCGATCATAACTCCTGCACTTATCACAGGAGCTTTTACAAATAGAGTCAGCTTCAAAGCTTATCTGATCTTTCTTGTCGGATGGCTGCTGCTTGTTTATTTTCCGTTCTGTCACATGGTCTGGGGTGGAGGAATGTTGCAGCAGTGGGGCGTGCTTGATTTTGCCGGCGGTATTGTTGTTCATGCTATTGCCGGAATGGCGGCGCTTGCTTCAGTCTTTTATGTCGGAAAAAGAAAAGTCGCAGAGCATGGACCTCACTCGATTCCTCTTGTTGCGCTTGGGACAGGACTTCTCTGGTTTGGCTGGTACGGATTCAATGCGGGAAGCGAACTTCAGGTTGATGCTATAACAGGTCTTGCATTTTTAAATACAGATGTAGCTGCATCTTTTGCAGGTGCGACATGGCTTTTTGTTGAATGGGCACAAAGCAAAAAACCGAAATTTGTAGGTTTGCTGACAGGATCAGTTGCAGGTCTTGCCACAATTACACCGGCAGCCGGATTTGTAAGCACTCATCATGCGGCACTTATCGGAATAATTGCAGGACTGGTATGTTATCTTGCGGTAATGCTGAAGAATAAATTGAAATGGGATGATGCACTTGATGTATGGGGAGTTCATGGTGTAGGAGGAACTATCGGTATTATTCTTCTTGGTATTTTTGCATCCAAGGGGATCAACCCGGCAGGCGCAGACGGACTCCTGAACGGCGATGTATCGTTTTTCCTGAAGGAAACGGTTGCAGTTATCGGAGCGTCAATCTATGCTTTTATAATTTCATATTTTATGCTTGTTGTAATTAACAAAATCACACATGTCAAACTTACCGAACAGGAAGAAGCATCAGGACTCGACGAATCTTTACACGGTGAACAGGCATATTTCGAATAAAATCTCTAAATATCTGTAGACTATATTCAACAAAATTTTGACAGCAGACATGTGAAATGATAAATCTATGTTCAATTATGAACCGGAGATTATTCAATGTTTGCAGAAATGAAAAAAAGAATAGAGATCGATCTTGAAAAAGAGATGCAGGCAGATACAGAGTTCTCGTATATCGAAAGTGTGTGTCGGGAAAGATTTCCGGAATGGTTGAAAGGAGTTGATGCGGGCATTCCTGAAGCGCAACTGCTGGTCGGCTGGTGTTTATATGAAGGAATCGGCGTAACTCAGAACTTGAACGAAGCAGTAATAATGTTAAGGCTTGCTGCGGAAAATGGACTTGCAGCGGCACAATGCAGTCTCGGTGACTGTTATGCAGGTGGGAAAGGTGTGGCAAAAGACTGGAATGAAGCGGTGAAATGGTTTGCAAAAGCTGCTGATCAGGGATTTGCCGATGCACAATTTGCACTTGGTGCGGCTTATGCAGTCGGAATCGGAGTTGTTGAAAACTGGGATGAAGCATTCAAGTGGTTTTCTCTTGCGGCAGAACAGGGATCTGCAGACGGACAGAATTCGCTTGGAATATGTTATGAGAATGGTAAAGGAATTGAGAAGAACATAGAAAAAGCAATTAGTTGTTACAAATCGGCATCAGATCAGGGACTTGTTGAAGCAATTGAGAATTATGCCAGACTGAAAGACGGAATTGTCATAAAAACCGTGGAGAGCTGATCACTCCTTGTGATATTTTTTCATTTCCTCTTTGGTGATGACACCTCTTTTCTTTTTCTTTTCATTCATTTTTCTAATGTCTTCATTGGTGTAAACTTTCTTTTTGGAAAAGAATTTGTCTGATGATGGTATAACAGTGTGAGTCGGCTGTTCATTCTCAGGAGATGAGGTGTCGGTGTTTTCAATTACTTTTTCAGCATTCGGCCGGCTTTGTTCAAGAACTTTCTTCCTTTCAAAATATTCATATGTCTTATATCCGGCAAATGCAATCACAACAATGACCCAGATGATAAGGAGTTTTTGCATTTTCAGATATCCTTAACTTTAGAAATCATATAAAAACCCAGTATTATTAATGTTATTTCCATATATTGCCCTATGGTGAAAGGCGATCCGAATACTCTCGGTTCAGATCTGAAGAACTCAATTATAAAATTGAAAAATCCGTATCCTGTTAACACGGTGCCGGCAATGATATTTCTGGCTACTTTAAAAAAGTTCATAATAAAAACTATTAAAAAGAGAAAAAACATAGAGAAAACAAGCATCAGCTGTGTGGGATAAACCGGGAGCGATTCAATAAACCGTGACGCAAGTCCGTATTTTGAATAGTGATATTTTGATGCATAGCTTGCCGGAGGAAAAGTTACTGAACATGGACCTTCATAAAGCTTTCCGAAACAGCATCCTTCAAAAAAACAGTTAATACGGGTAATTGCAGCAAAGAGCGGAAACGGATAAAGTATTCCGAAAGTTACTTTTTTTGCATCTTTTACAACAAAAATGAGCACTATCGCTAAAAGTGTGATTCCTCCGGTTATTGAAAAGCCTTTGAATGCAACATTTAAAATCTGTTGTAATGAGTTGATATTATTAACTTTTTCTAAAAGGTTTATAGATCTTTTTAAGAAAGAGATGAGATTTCCGCTGATGGTGAAGATGATAAGCGGGGAGGTTATTGCACCTGTAAATGAAATAGCGGCAACTTTAATTAAAAGTCTGTAATTTTCTTTTACAGGAATGTATCGCTTCAGGATCATGAACCATGTAAATATTGCAAAGGCGAATATGAGCGGTCTTGTATAGGTATTCAGGTCCACTACTCCGCCGGTAAGCCAGTTTAACATGCTGTGCCACCTCTCATGGTTTTATAGGAACAGAAGAAATTATGGTTTTCAGATCGTTGTCTGTGAAACGCAATCCAAATCCGAAGAAAAGATCTCTTTCACCAGCAATTAAATCTTCGCCACCGACAGTAAGATATATCCAGCTTAACGGTTCTATTGTCCAGACAAGCGGTCTTGCCAGACCTTTGATTCTAAGTTCAGGATAATCTCCTCCAAAATCAAATATTTCAGCAGAAAAAGATAAGAATTTCCATGGATTATAATCAATGGCAAGTCCTACTTTATTCTGGAAAATTCCACCGCGGAATGCCATCGGACCGAAATTTCTTCCGATCTGGAGATTGAATTTAAGTTCAGTATCTTTTTTAGTTTTATTTTCAGTGATTATATAGTTGTCTGTCGTTGTGCCGTCGTTTACTCCCAATTCGTAAGTCGTAGAGGATTCCGTTATTCTGCCTCTGGGGTCATCAACTACGCCGAATGTGTAAAAACGGTCTGCACGAGGCTGAAGAGTTATGTCAAAATAAGTTTTAAAGGCATTGTCGAATACCATATAATCTGAGTGTGCATCGACATGAACCTGCATTCCCAGAACTGAATCTGCGTAGTCTGCAAGTTTGTCACTGATTTTTGTGAGATCTTTATAGAGTTTGTCGTCATTCAGGATTTTGCCGACATTTCCTTCACCTTTAGCAACCTTATCTGTTATCTGATTGACATCTTCAGAGATATTTCTTAGATTCTGCATTGCTCCGCGTGATGCCTTTAATTCTTCAGAAATAAGTTTAAGACTGTCCCTCAAAGCTGTAAGCGATTCTGAAACCTCAGTATCCTTATCTTTCATCAGACTGTTCATCCTGTCGGTAAGTTGAACAGTATTTTCCAGTATTTTTGATAACTTATCCATTTCTACTTCGCTTTTGACATTGATCTTGTGAGTAATTTCAGACATGTTTTTAAGTGTAATCATCAGAAGTTTCATCGAACCTTCAAAAGTCTGAGCGGTGTTTTCTGTAGTCCTTGAAAGTATATCTATCATTTTATTGAGCTTTCCCTGATTTTCCGCACCGGTGACAATAGATATCATTTCAGTTGCTTTTTCCATCATAATCGTCGCTTTATCCATTGCATCGGACATTCCTGATGCTGTGTTTACATTCTTTATATAATCGAATTCATTCAGCTTTCCGGTTGTATCGTTTCCAGGATTCAGAACAAGCACATTGGTTCCCAGCATACTTTCCATAACTTTTTCGATAGAGGCGTTTTCAAAAACATCAACTTTTGTTGATATTTCCAATGTCAGTTTAGCCTTGCCTTTTTCGAGTTCTATTTTTGTCAGTTTTCCTACAACAACACCTGCTGTGAGTATATCGGAATCGTTAAGCAGTCCCATTGCATCGTCAGCCAGAGCATAAAGAACCCGGGTTTTTCCTCCTGTGAAAGTGTCTGAAGCCTTGTAAATGTAAATACTTACAAGTACAGTACATACGGTCAGGAAGATTCCTATTTTTGCATAGATCGTCATAATTTACTCCGTTTCAAGAGGTCTGAACGAGTTCGAAATGAACTGTTTCAGCACCGCATGTTTCGATTTAAGCGCTTCTTCAGGAGATCCGAAGAACTGAATCGTTCCTTCATATAAAAAGGCGATTTTATCGGCTCTTCTGAAAGTCGAAGCTATATCGTGGCTGATAACAATACATGTCATGTTCAAGTCTTTATTTACTTTTTCAATAAGTTTATCAATGCTCTCTGCAAGAATAGGATCAAGCCCAGTCGTAGGTTCATCAAAAAGAACGATCTTAGGTTCAACGGCGATCGCTCTTGCAAGTCCGACCCTTTTTCTCATACCGCCTGAAAGTTCTGACGGAAATTTATTTTCAATTCCGGGAAGCTCAATCAGATCAAGCAGTTTTTCGACTTTTTCTTTCAGCTCGGACTGCTTTTCTATTCCGAGCTGTTCAACAAGGGGGAAACTGATATTTTCTGCAACAGTCATAAAATCAAACAAAGCTGCATCCTGAAAAAGATATCCTATATTTTTTCTTACTGCCAGCAGCTCAATTCCGGTCATTGCTGTGATCTCGGAATCCTTGAAAAAGATCTTTCCGCTGTCCGGTTTCATTATTCCGATGATGTTTTTGAGCAGAACACTTTTGCCGGTTCCGCTTTTTCCGATTATTGTAGTTATTTTTCCTTCTTCTATTTCAAGGTTAACACCGGTCAGCACTTTAACATCCTTAAAAGATTTGACAACATTTTCGACTTTTACAATTATAGATCCCATATCAAAGTCCGAAGAAGGTTATAAAAATGTAAGTCATGATGTAATCTGCAATAAGTATGCTCACCGTTGAAATTACAACAGCCCTCGTTGTCGATTCGCCGACACCTTTCGCTCCGCCTTTTGTTTTCAGCCCGTGATAACAGCAGATCGCTGTGATCAGAAAACCGAAAACAAACGCTTTGATTATACCTGTGACAATATCGTCTGCATCAACCCAGAAGAACATTGTTTTGGAATAAAATACTGCGTTTACCTGCATTACATAGACCGATGCTACATATCCGCCGAAAACTCCGACAACATTAGCCAGTGCCGTAAGAGCCGGAAAAGCAATAATAGAAGCAAATATTCTCGGAATGACAAGGTACCGGAGCGGACTTACAGCCATTGTTTCCATCGCATCAATCTGTTCGGTCACCTTCATACTTCCGATCTCGGCTGTCATTGAAGAGCCGTTCTTTGCAATCAGCACGATTGCGGTGATAACAGGGGCGAATTCCCTGCTCATCGAAATGGCGACACCTGCACCTGCAAAAGTCTGAGCTCCAAGAAGCCGCATAATATTAACAAGCTGTAGACCGATTATCATTCCTGTTGTGAAAGTGGAAAGTGAAACGATGATTATCGACTGGATACCTATTTTTTCAATGTGTTCTGCGATCTGATTGAATCTGTATGGCGGCACAAGCATCCACTTAAAGATTTCCTTAACAAAAACAATCAATTTCCATGTATCTTTGTAAGTATTAACTACGAATTTCCCGATAGTATCGAAAATCTTCATCCGTACCCTGATAAAATATACTGCAATAGATTAGTAATTATGCAGATTCAGTCAAGATTAATGGGGTTTTAGTGGTTTTTGTGAAAAGATTTTTTCCCAAAATAAAATAAATTTGAAGTTGAATTTGAAAAATTATTTGAATTTATTAATATCTATCCCGAATTTTAGCAGTTTCTGAGGAAGGACATCATCCAGAAAATCTATGGATTCCTCATTTAATTCAAGTAGTTTAAAATTGTTTTTCTCATAGAGTTTTATTTTTCTTTTTTTGTTATCCAGATATTCAGATTTGTTTTCATATCCCCAGAATTCAATATAAACATCTCCCTGAGGCAGATAGAAATCGCAAATAGCACCTTCACTGATGGGAAGTTTTTTCTCATAGCAGTGAACCAGATTGTTACTGTATAGCCAGTTATCTATAATTACTTCTGATTTTGATCTCACATAATGTCCGTCATCAGTCCTTTTTTCCGCCGGATATTTTTTCCTGAAATCAAGGTCACTGGTTATGTCTTTAGATCTTTCTTCTGCGGGTGTTTCTTTTTTTATTTTCTGTAAGAGGTCTTTATTAGTAAGTATTGATTCATTCCAGACCGGCTGAGTGTTTCTCTCTTTAGGCAAAAATCTTAATTTTCCGCCATTTTCCATTCCTTTTTTCGTGATCATCCACTGATTTTGGTTGTTTTTTTCTATCCAGGAAAGTTTCTTTAAAATAGAGTTCGCATCTTTTGAAGAAATTTCAAGATTCAGTCCTATATCTGTTGCTGTAAGATATTTTTCCTGCCTTAAATGGTTGATCAGTTCAGGATTGCCAATTATTTCAATTGGCCATACAGGTCGTAATATGGAGTTATTATTACCATTTCCTTTTTTGTATTTTCCGCCAGCTTTAAGACCATCAGATAATAAAAACATGGTCTTGTTGGTAGTTTTTTCCCGAGTTTCTATTTTAATCCAACCCAAAGTGGTCAGTATCTCGGTAAAATCTGAGTAGTTCAATCCGACCTGATAGGCTATTTTACTTGTGTAAAAATAAAGGGTATTTTCACTGTCCACACAATTCTCTAAAGGAATTTCCTGTTTCTTTTCAGCTTTCCTTTTAAAAATACCTAGCATAGCATTTAACTCCATGTGGCGTTTTTCAAATAATTGACCTTAATGTATTAAAAATAATGGCTTACATCAAATTTTTTTGATAAGTTTTATTTGAGATTTTTTTCTTTGTCGAAATAATAAAATTTTTTAACTGCATCTGTGCTTTAAAATTTAAATGCGAAGGTTTTTTCTTAAAGAGCTGGAAAGTTCAGAGGTTGTTATTTGAAAACCAGAAGGGTCAGGGCGTAATATTTATATATAAAATGAACGATTTTCTGCTGTAGTAAACTCAAATTCCCATCAGGCGTTTAATTCTAACCAGCCAGTTTTTCTAGAAATTTCCAATTGTGAACGCACTGTGTTTGCAATTCAACTGGACACAATATTGTCTATGACAATGGGGGTCACAATTTGATTTTTAGCCATGAAACTGATTTTTTATCCTTGACTTTTAGCCATGGCAGAGCGATATTATCCTTGACTTTTAGCCATTGAATGGTGGAAACCTTTATTTGCGGGTGGTGCTGTTATGAAAAGAATGCTTAGAAAATATCTTGAGTCATGGAAGATATCTGCGACTCGCAGACCGCTGATTATTAAGGGTGCAAGACAGGTTGGCAAAAGCTGGCTTGTTCGTGATTTCGGCACTGATTACAACGAATTTGTAGAAATAAATTTTGAATATGATCGGGAAGCTCACAAAATATTCAAAAAAGATAACGACCCATTGCGGATAATCCGTGATCTCCGGCTTTTGACTGAAAAAGATATTCAGCCTGGGAAAACACTTTTGTTTCTTGATGAAATACAGGCGTGTCCTGAAGTGATAACTGTACTTAGGTATTTTTATGAGAAAGCGCCTGAGTTTCATGTAATAGCGGCAGGTTCGCTGCTGAATTTTACGCTTGAATCAATCGGACTTCCTGTTGGCAGAGTTGAGGTCGCTTATTTGTACCCGCTGTCATTTTTTGAATTTCTTGAGGCATCAGGTCACGAAAGATTAATAAAAAGCTTATATGCACATAACGGAAATGAGCCGATTCTAGGAGCTCTTCATGAAAAATTGCTAAAACTTACAGGTGAATATATGGCAGTTGGCGGTATGCCGGCGGCAGTTGAACTCTGGATTAAGACCCAGTCACTTAAAGACTGCATGAAAATACATCAGATGCTTATAGAAACCTACCGGCAGGATTTCAATAAATATGCGGCATTGCATCAGCAGAAATATGTTGATGTTGTCTTCGAAGCTGTTCCTCGACTGACAGGAAGGAAGTTCGTGTATTCCTCTGTATCCAGAGATTTCCGTTCCCGTGAATTGCGTCCGGCGTTTGATCTTATTGAAAAGGCCGGGATAGTGCATCCGGTGATGAACACTTCAGGTAATGGTATTCCTTTGGGTTCTGAAGCTGATCCGTCTTATTTCAAAGCTGTTTTTTTTGATGTTGCACTTATGCAGGCCGTTCTCGGTCTTGAATATGGCACATGGATATTTGATTCAGAGTCAGCATTTGTGAATAGAGGCGCAGTTTGCGAATGTTTTGTCGGGCAGGAAATTGCGGCTAACGGAGATCCATTCAAAAAGAGCAATCTTTTTTACTGGGCAAGGGATAAAAGAGGAAGTAGCGCAGAAATTGATTATCTGTTGGAATTAAATGGTGAAGTTATACCTCTTGAAGTCAAAAGCGGAGGAAACTATCACACAAAAAGTATGAATTTATTTCTTGAAGAAAAAAGCAGCTCACCTTATGGCATATTGTGTTCAACAAGAAATTTCGGCAAATATGGAACTGTCAGAACTATTCCGATTTATGCTGTCGGAACTATTTTCGGTGCCCGATAACTATTTTATTTGCCAAAAAGACCGAGTCTTTTCCAGTTTTTGAAGATGTAGAATGGTTCTTTCCAGAAAATGAAGCTGCAGAATGCAAAATAGCAGACTGATACTACTGATTTGATGACTAGAAGCTGGAAGAAATCAAGCACGGTTTCGCGGTTTATGAGAAGTGAAAGGACTATCGAGAGTGAAAATACTGCGGCATATTTGATGTATTCCCATGATATCATTGAATATTTGTGAGCAATATATGCGGTAAACACTGTTGCGGCGATCTGACTTGTCATTGTTGCTGCGGCGGCTCCTGATATTGAGAAAAGTTTGATGAAACTATAGTTCAGAGCAATGTTCAAAGCTGCTGTGAGTATTGAGATCACAGCCACCAGTTTTGTCTTTTTTTCATAAAAAAATAGAGTATTTACAAACAGAAAATATATTCCTCTTGCGGCAAATGAAAATGCGATGAATGGGACAACAAGGTATGCCTGATAATATTTCTCGGTTGTAAGAACTATTATCACCTCTCTGCTGAAAATACTGAGCACAAAAGAGAAGGTGCAGTAGAAAAAGACAAGAAATGCCGATAGTTTCTTGAGTTTTTCGAGCGATTCTTTTTCCTGCGACTTCATGGATTCCATGAAAACAGGTATATACGCCCGGTTTATCGCCATTGCAATCACTGCTGTCAGATTTCCGATCTGGAAACCGATGTTGTAAATACCGGCGGCGGCAGTTCCTATCATTGAGTTGAGGAAAAGCTTGTCGGCAATATGCTTGATCTGAGTAACAAGAGTATGCGGAAGTAGCGGAATAGAGTAGGCGAGGGCGGTTTTTAAATATTTGATGTCAATTGTAAATGTGATCTTTTTTCTTATTCTGACAAAAGCGACAGCGAAAAAAATGAGGTTTGATATTGATTCGGCGGCAATCGGACCGATGGCTCCGTTTTTCATTCCTACTACAAAAATTATCGACAGAATCGTTTTAAAGACAAAACAGCTGATCGTAACTATCGAAAATTCGACTGTCCGCTCTTCAGTCTGGAGCATGTTGAGATAAAGATCATAAACCGGGAAGAAGAAAAGTCCTGCAATTGCAACAGCCATGTATGGATAAAACTCGATTTTATCGAGAAACGGTGAAAGAAAAACAGGTCCGAAAATTATGGAAATAGTGGAAAGTGTAACAGAAACAATAAAAAGAAACAAAAACACTGTTCCGTAAAATCGCTTTAATTCCGGAGGGTTGTCTTTATATTCGAAATAGAACTTCGTTATAGCTCCGCCAAGAGAGAACATGAAAAGTATTTCGAGAGTGATAACAAGAGATGAAACTACCGCAACGATTCCGTAATCATCAGGAGTAAGAAATCTTGTGTAAAGGGGAAGCAGTATGAATGCAAGAAATCGTTGAATAATATTTGAAACCATATAGATGGACGAATTCTTGAGTACTCTTTTATAAAGTGTCATAAAGGAGGAAGCAGATTAAACAGCTTTCAAGATAGAGAAAGTGTTAGGTTTTACCTTTACTGTAACAAAATTTCTGCCGTCAATCTCTTCAACGGAGTACATTTTTGCTTTGCCGGCGATATCTTTAAATTTTGAACCCACCGGAGAAAGATTCCTGTCTATAGTGATGCGGTTTTCTATCTCTTTTGAACAATCGGGATTAATAATGATGACAAACTCTTTGTCTCCGCTGATGAGAGAGTATGCCAGAAGCATATCTTCAAGAACATCAAAAAGCCTCCATCTTCCGTTGTATTCAACTTCGCGGTAATATTGTGAATAAGTGTCGGTCAGCCCTTCTTTTTTTAAAACATCGGTAAGTTCGGTGATTTGCTTTGCCATTTTCTCCTCCATAAATAAACAGGCAATATGAAGGGATTTTAATGACTTATTTAATAATTGCAAGAGTTTCGGATTTGACGGTTTCGCAGGCTTTTTTTAAAACACTGTTTTGATTGCCCTGTATTTTCTCAATTTCCAAACCTTTCCGGCATTCTTTTTCATCGGGAGGATCTGACAGATTCCATTTTTCAAACATTGCTCTGTTCTTTTCGTTAATTATTCCCAGTCCGGGATATGCAGAGTTCATATACATATAAATTCTGGCAATATCTCCTTTTATCGAATCGGCAGGTTCAGCGATTCCGTTCTCAATCTCGAAATCGCATTTGCCGAATTCTCTTTTTTCCCCCGGTATTTCACCGTAACTGAAATCCGATCTGACACTGTTTATCTCGCCTATCGCCGGAACAAGATTATACATGTCAGCCTGCATCAGCTGGAACGCACGGTTCATTTTTGAAGCGCATTTTCTTCCCTTGAAATGCCGTCCTATCCTGTCAACACAGTCGGGTGAGCCATATTTCCATTCTTTTGAGCTTTCTCCAAGAACAGCCGCCGGGACAATATGCTCCCATTCAACTCTTTTTGCCCTTTTTTTATCTTTACCGGGTACATATCCGCAACTGCTTTGATCGACATTTTTTTTGCTGTCGTATGAACATCCGCAGTAAAAAGTGAGTCTGTCAATGGTTTCAGAATAAATTACGCTATGGAGAAATTTCTTTGCTTTCGAAAACGATTTTATTTTCTGATTTCCAGTAATATTTTCACCTGAAAGTGATAAAAGCCCGAAACAAACCAGTAAAAGAAGAAAAATCGTTCTCTTTTGCATTACACACCGAAAATAAACAAAATTACCTAAAGTGTATTTGAAAAGAGGGTGTGAATAAATTAAAGAAAATATAGGTTCCGGATGTTAATTGGCAAAATTTGAATTAGAATTGAGCCGGATTATTCTGATACTGTAAGCTTCTGAGAAGCGTTATTGAATTTCTGTTCAGGATTATAGTACGGATTTACTGAGGATTCTCCAGTTGCGGCTTCCATCGGATAGTCTGCAACAAGGTCAAAATTGAATGTGGCTGTATTACCGCTTCCGATGTGATTTATGTAGAGGATTATCTGTCTGGGCGTGGTTTCATACTTCTGGAGATATGTTCCTGCACTGACTGCCGCATCAAGTTTGTCAGGAACAAGGGTGAATCCCGGTGCAATTCCGATGCTTGCAAGGATGACACTTACTCCGGCATCTGAAATGTTCTTGATGTTGACAGTAACGCCGACAGTATCGTTGACATTAAGCTGGGTCTTGTCATATTGGACATCAATTGTCAGCGGTCCTGTCGAAGTTTCTTCTTCGCCGGGAACATACCATGTCGCAGCGGCCGAATACATCATGCTGCCGGTACCTGTGAACTGGATGCTGATATTGTTTGTGCCATAGACAAGATATTCTTTAAGATCGATAAGCCTCAGAACATCAGAATCCTCTGGTGTAATAACGACTGTCATTTCAGGTGAGCCGTTTGCACTGATCTTTACTGTGGCATCGGCTTCAGAAGTTCCGTTGTTAAGAGATTCGATCATAAATCTGAGTGCAAGTATCGTTCCCTGAGTTGTAGACCAGTTGCCGAAAGAATCTTTCTGACTGACGATCCATGCAAGTATCTGGTCTGCCACATCGCTGTAACCGCCTTTTTCAAGAAGGAGAAGCCCGACAAGTGCAGTAGTTTCAAGATTTGCATTGTCGCCACTGCTGTATGTTTCTGTGTTTACGGTCTGTTCCCAGTGCGCCGATCCGTTTTCATCCTCAACTTTAAGATCAATTATTTCACCCACCAGTTTATTAATGACAGTTGAGCTTCCGCCGCTTTTTACAAGTGCTATTGCCGTCATTGCCTTTGTGTAGACATCTTCTGCGGATGATGCTTTTGATTCAAGATATGTGACAGCTTTGTCTCTTGCGGTTTTTTCCTTATCTGCTCTGCTTAAAGCCCACACCCCGTAAGCTGTGGTTCTGAGTACGGAGTCCTGAAAATTATTGATGGCTCCTTCTGCAATGCCTCCGCTTGAAGGTATGAACGAACCGTCAGCTTCCTGCCGCGATGCCATCCATGCCGCAGTTCTTGTTATTACATCCGGATCTACTTCATAAACAGCACTCATGTCAACAAATTCAAGAAGTCCGTATGCAGTAAGGACAAAGTGTGCCGGTTCAGCACCGAACCACTCAAATCCGCCGCCTGTCACTTCATAGGTCAGAAGTCGCTGATATCCCTGAGAAATGAAATCTCTTGCCTTGAGCTCTATTTCCGGTGTCACTGTTTCTGTCGTAAGCATATACTGAAGGACGAGGATATTCGGATATGTCGCGGAAGATGTCTGTTCAAAACAGCCGTAAGGCATCTGGAACATTGAATCAAGCCCTTCGACAGCCTGAGACATGATCCCGGGATATATTTTGACAAAAAGTTCTGCGCTTTCAGGAATTGCATCAACAGGAATGTTGATCTTTGCGCTCTTGTTCCCGTTAAGAAGTTCGCTTACCGATGCATCCTGCATAATTCCGTCCGGAAGTACAGTCACGCTTCTTTTTACCGCATCGTCCATTTTTGAGCCGTATGCAAAAACTGTGAGAGTATGTTTCCCGATCTTTTTTACTTTTATCGGAAAATAGACCGATGAAACAGAGTTGCCCGGAACTGTTACAGATATTGTCTGGTTTCCAGTCATTTCAAACCAGTCTTCGCTCTGTGCTTCAAGATTTATTGTCTGAGGTTCGCCCAGATAGTTGTAAATTCCTACAGGTACGGCAACAGAATCGTTCTGAGTAAGTGATACCGGGAAGTCGATATCTACAAAGAAATCCTGAAACACTTTTATGCTGTCAAGCGAACTTCCGAGATCTCCAGCAGTGCTGTTTGCAAGAGCTGTAACTCTCCATGTTGTTATCGAATCGGCCATTGTAAGTTCGATATCGGCAAGCCCTTTTTCATCGGTGATGAGCTGAGGATTGTAATAAAGAGTTTCAGGGAACCATTCACGGACTTTTGCTGCTGACTTCTCACCGGTATTTCCAGTATTTCCGGTATCGCCGGAATCACCGCTATCTCCGGCATCACCTTCATCTGTCGGGTCGCCGCCTCCATTTTCCCAGGACATTTCACATATTTTGACTGTCACAGTCACATCATCTTTTGTTCCGGCAATTTCATCGGAACCTGCCGAGATAACGGTTATGGTTGATGTGTCATAAGCCGATTGACCGGGAGTTCCTGACATAATGTTATCCCAAGGGTCTGTATTTTCAGGCTTTGCAAGAATATCGTTGATTTCTTTCTGTGTCAGTTTCACCGTTGAGCAGTCATAAGTTGTACTGTCAATGAGAGATTTGAACACTTCATTAGCTCTTGCAGCCGCCGCATTGGAGGAAGCTGATTCAAACATGTTTTCCGGTTTTGAATAGTCGTCTGCTTCAAGTCCGTGTACAAGTCCTGCCGCATTTCCTGCAAAGAATGCTTCAGTCTTTTTTTCAACTTCACTTTCTTTTGCTGTATCTTCCGTTCCTGTAACGATATCGTCGTAACTTAAGCCGTAAATGGCGTAAGTTGATTCCATTACAGAATTTTCAATATTAAAATAAGTCTGTTCCATTCCGGGGTTGAAATCCATGACATGGAAAACAGCTTCATCGACAATTGCAACTCCGAGTGCCGCAACAACAGGTGCTCCGTCCTTATTTTTGATCTCAAACTGCGCTTTTGCCACTTCTCTTGGTTTGTATTCGGTTTTATCGGTCGTGAACTTCACATTGAGGCTTCCGGTTTTTCTTACATAAACAGCTTTCGATGAACGGATTATATTTCCTTCATCTGTCAGATAATATGCAAGAAGTTCAAGCGGACCGCCCATGGTTTCATCAAGTTCGATATCGACTGAGCCTTTGCCTTCTTTGAACTCAACAGTTTTCATCAGTCTTATCTGACCGTCTGAAACGATATCGAGGTATGCTCTGTCAGGAAGCATTGAAGGCTGTGCGACTGAAGGATCGAAACCGGTGAAAAGATCAACGGTCATTGTTTCCCCGACCTTGTAAATCGGCAGCTGAGTTGAAAGGAAAATGAACTCTCCGGAATCATCTTTGGTAAACGATACTGTATTTTCTATGGATTTGCCATTGTAAGACATTTTCATTGTAAGCGGCTTGTTTTCCGGCAGTATCATTTTGAACTGTGCCAGACCGCTTTCATCGGTATCAATCTTTTCTGAGATATTTTCGGCAGTTATCGTTACTGAACCAGCAACTGGCGAGCCGCTCGGATCGGTGAGTATGAGGAACATATCCTGTTCAATTCCGGGAAGCAGTTTGCCTGCCGCAGGAACAAGTGTCATTATTACCGGGGATTTGACAACCTTGATGCTTTTTATAACAGATTGAGAGTGATTCGCTGAATCGGTAACGGTTATCTCAAATTTTGCAAGGGCTGTTCCCTGATCGAGACTGCTTCCTGTAAAATATGCCGGAAGTGCAGCGGCAAAAGTGTATCTGCCATTCTTGTCAAGCACCGCATCAATTATTGCCACAGTATTTTCAGAAACATCAAAAGTTTTTATTTCGATATGTACTGTTCCGCCGTTTACAGGTTTTCCGTAAAAATAGTTGGAGTCTATTTTTCCGTTCACCGTTTCACCGGGCATATAAAATCCCTTGTCTGCTGTAAATTCAATTCCGAACTTGGGGAGCACATATTTTTCAATATTTACTGTTTTTTCCTGAGCTACATCGCCGTCAGCAACGACAGATATCGTATATTTCCCGAGAGTTACAAGGTTCGCAAGTGTAAAATCGCTTGCAAACACCCCGAATTCACTGGTTTTTCCTTTCTGTTTAAAAACTTTATTGCCTTTGGGGTCTTTGATTTCAAGAACAACATCGCTGTCTGTCATCGGCTCCTTGCCGGGCAGTTTGAGCGAAAGTGAACGGATATGTATCACCTGACCGGGCTGATATACCGGTTTATCTGTTGTCAGAAGTATCTTTCTCAGTTTTTCAGCAGTGACAGAGCCTTCAACGCTTCTTGTTCCGTATGCGGTTTCTGTCGTGACCACCATTTTTAAAGAACCCTGAATTGAATCAGCAACTTCAACAGGTATAGATGCCATTCCGAATTTGTCGGTTTTCCCTGTAAATTCGCCCAGAAGAGTTTCTCCGTTGTAAAGTCCCACTTTAAGGTCTTTATGCATTATCGGGTCGCCTGATATTATCGGATTGCCGGAAAGGATATCGGAAACGAATATTCTGAAAGTGGATTTCTCTCCGACAAGTATCTGTGTGCTTCCCATTATCTGTGTCTTGATCCTCGGTGATATTCTGAAAAGTGACAGTTTGCCGGCGAGAGTAAAGCTTTTCCAGTTTATTGAATAGTTCATAATAAGTTTTGAAAGGTCTTCAAGTGCTGGAAGGTATTTTTTCCCGAGGTTTATCCTGAGTTCTTTGGTGGTCTGTGTTATCATTTCACTCGAAGAAGTTGTCATTCCGGTTGATTCGACACCCGCCAGATCGAGAACTTTTATTGATATTCCGGCATCAAGATCAGGCGAATCGGCATCAAGTGCCACCGGTATGTTGAGATAGTACTGATCGCCGTCAAGCGAGACAAACATCTTAGCTTCGTTGACCGAAAGTGCACCGACTTTGATTATCCTGTCAGCATCATCTGCAAAAGGATTTTCCTTCCTGCTGTTTAATGAAGCCGTTGAGTTTGAACAGGAAACCACGCTGACGATCATAGCGATCACCAGGAAAAGAAAGCTTCTGACCTTCATAATTCCGCCCCCGATAAAATAAAAAAAAGCAATTCGATGCTTTAGTAGCTCTTAATTCAAAGATTTATCATTTTATTCTTTTAAAATAGCGATGTCAATCGAAGCAAATTCTAACCTTTACAATATTTACAATGATGCATACAATCTCTATGAACAATGTGGATTTTTATTGTGAGGTTTTTTTATGAATATATACAAATTTGCTGCGGTTATAACAGCTTTTGCTCTGTTCGCTTTTTCAGGATGTGAGCACAAAACAGTTTCACTAAGTGATGAAGATGCCGGTTATGATGATACTGATGCGGTTCAATCTGATGAAGGGGACATCGGGCCTGACGATGCTGCCGCTGATATCGACAGTTTTTTTTCTGATGATGATCCGGATGAAGATGTTGATGAGATGACAGACGAAGATTCAGATGCTGATATTATTCAGAATATACCTTCCGAAACAGGTTTTATCGTCATTGAACCGGTTTCTTACCAGATGAAGACAACTCTCGGTTTTGTGAATAAAACTTCTGATGAGGCCCGTATTTTCTATTATTTCCAGCCGGCTGATGAAAATATGGAGGAAAAACCGCTTGCTGTTTTTTTTAATGGCGGTCCTGGTTCGGCAAGTGATTTTCTGATGGGACTGAACACTGGTCCCAGAAGTCTTGATCAGTCGAAAAATGGCGGTCTCCCAGTCGGTCCCGGGCCTGCTTCATGGTCAAGTTTTGCCAATCTGCTTTACATTGATGCAAGGAACACGGGTTTTTCATACAGCATAGGCAGTGCATCAGACGGCATGAGTGCTCAGAATTTCAATCCTTTTTTTGATGGAGCTGATTTTGTCCGTACAGTTCTGCGTGTTCTTTCATCTCATCCGGCAATACAGAAAAACCCTGTTATTATTGTTGGTGAAAGCTATGGCGGAACAAGGGCGAGCATAATGTCACATCTACTTTTGTTTCCTGACAGATATGGCAGTGATGGTGAAAATTACCGTGATCCATTGCTTGTTTCTGAGATAAAATCACATTATTCCACAGTATTTCCGGAGCTTTCCGGTACCGTTCCTTCCGCTGAAAAGGCTGCGACTCAGTTCAGCGGCAGAGTTCTGATACAGCCTTATCTTTTCGGTAGCGATCAGGACACGGCGGCAGGAGAGTTATTCGAGGAGGAGGGTTCGCCTCCGTATATTATTGAAAGTGAAACGGGAACGGCATTTTCACCCTGTAAAGATCAGCTTGTTCCGGCACTTTGCGATCCTTCTACCAATACGCTGATTTATGTTCAGCAGTTTGCAGGGCGAGATCCGTATAAATATAACGAAAACAGTTCGTGGAGCGGCGACCTTGAAGCATCGATACTGCCTGCAATACTTTCTTTGAAGTATTACAAAGAGTTTTTCGGCAGTGATCCGTCTGCTGTTCAGAAAATGTATTCATCGGAAAGGGTGAACGGTTACAAGACAACTTCCAATGTCATAGGTACAGTATCTGACTGGGTTATGGCTCCTGTTGATGTCGATCAGACTGAATTTGTTGATGCTTTCGGCACATTGGGCACCGATGATTCATATTATCTTTCAATGAACAATGCTGCGTATGTGGCATATGAAACAGAAACTTTTTCTTATCACAATACTGTTTTCGGAGAACTTTTCCTTGAAACGCTTCTTTACATGAAAACTTTTATCACTAAAGCCGGCTACGATATTATCTGCTATTCACCCGCTGTTCCGGTCGCAATGAGTCGTCAGAGCAGTGTCGAGAGCGTTTCAGTTGAAGAAGACAAGCTCTCGGTTTTATTCAAAGAAAGCTCTTTTGACGGCGTTTCGTCCGGTACGACCCGTGAGATAGCATTTGTTCCTTACGATGAAAGCGGTCACACAGTGAGTGCAGTCCAGCCCGAAAAATTTCTTTCCGATGTCAGAGCATGGGGCGGCTGGTAAAAAATCTATATCTTGCTGAAATCGATAGTGTTGGCTTTTGTGGATTTTGCGATTATTTTGAGGAATTCCTTTCTTTCGATGAATTCGGCTCCAAGAGATTTCAGGTGAGTTGTTTCAACCTGGCAGTCGACCAGCGGGCATCCTGCTTTCTGGAGAATTTTCATAAATGTGACAAATGCCGCTTTTGAGGCATTTTCATGTGTCGAGAACATGCTTTCGCCGAAAAATGCTTTCCCGATCATGACTCCGTAAAGTCCGCCGGCAAGACTGTCAGTTCCTGCAACCCACGCTTCAACACTTATCGCATAACCAAGCCGGTTAAGTTCATTGTAGGCATATTCCATTTCATCGGTGATCCATGTTCCTTCCTGTCTGATCCGAACTTCATGTCTGCAATGGCTGATCACACTGGGAAAAGCTTTGTTTATTGTAATTTCAAATGAACCTTTGTTCAGCGTTTTTTGAAGACTTTTTGAAATGTGCACTTTTTCGGGAAATATTACAAATCTCGGATCTGGAGACCACCAGAGAATTTTGCTGCCCAGATAGTTGAACTGACTGTTTTCGCTGTACCACGGAAAAATGCCTGATCTGTAAGCGTTCAGAAGTCTTTCCGGGTTGAGATCTCCGCCTACCGCAAGCAGTCCGTCCGGTTCTGAATTTTCGACGGGAGGAAAAACGATTGAATTTTGAGAGATGGCATAGATCATGGTTTGACTTTTTTAAGAACAAGTCCGTCATTTAAAAAATCGACAAATGCAGTCCCACCTTTTTTCAACTTTCCGAAAAGAACTTCTTCAAGCAGCAGTTTTTCCATTCTGTCTTCAACGACTCTGGCTGTTTCTCTTGCGCCGAATTCTTTAGAAAAACTTATACTTGCAAGGTGTTGAAGCGCGTTGTCCGAAATTTCGATCGATATTTGTCTTTCCGAAAGTCTTTCGACAAGTGCCGTAATATTCTTGCGCACAATATCAAGAACATTCTGCTGATTAAGCGGAGAAAAATAAACTATGGAGTCAAGTCTGTTCCTGAATTCAGGGGAAAAGGTTTTTGTAACTGCGTCTTTTAAGGCGGAAGATTCGAATTTTCTGTCTCCGAAACCGGCTTTCGCTTTCCCCAGAGTTTTTGCTCCGGCATTGGAAGTCATTATAATTATTGTGTTTTTGAAATCGGCTTTTCTTCCTGTGTTATCAGTCAGCGTTGCATAATCCATTATCTGAAGCAGAGAATTGTAAATGTCGGAATGTGCTTTTTCTATCTCATCAAGAAGCAGTACTGCGCTTGACTGTTTGCGGATCGCCTCGGTGAGAAGTCCGCCTTCTTCATAGCCGACATACCCCGGAGGTGCTCCGAAAAGCTTTGCAACGGTGTGTTTTTCCTGATATTCGCTCATGTCAAAACGGTGCAGCTGAAGTCCGAGTTTCTTTGCAAGTACCCGTGCCAGCTCTGTTTTTCCTACACCGGTCGGACCCGCAAAAAGAAATGTTGCAACAGGTTTTTCAACTGGTCGAAATCCCGCCATGCTCTTTTTAACAGCTTTGACAACCGTTTCAACAGCACTCTCCTGACCGAATATTTCTGAAGATATTTCGTTTTCAAGGTGTGCAAGCATTTTCAGCCTGTCAACACTGACGGTGTTTTCTTTTCTGCCCGTTGTGAATGCTACAACCCTTTCAATTTGTTCAGCTTTTATGGTTTTAAGCGGTTTGAGGCTCATCGTGTTGAAAGAACCTGCTTCGTCGATCAGATCAATTGCTTTGTCTGGAAGAAATCTGTCAGAAATATATCTCGACGAAAGTTCTGCCGCGGTTCTAAGCGCATCTTCAGAATATTTAACTTTGTGAAATTGTTCATATTTTTTAACAAGACCTTTTAATATCTCAACAGTTTCAGAAATTGATGGTTCAGGAATATCTATTTTCTGGAATCTTCTCGATAAAGCGGAATCTTTTTCAAAATGTTTGCGATATTCGCTGTATGTTGTGGCTCCGATACATTTGATCTCACCTTCTGTCAGCAGCGGTTTGAGCATATTTGATGCGTCAATGCTCGAACTTCCGGCACTTCCGGCACCGACAAGTGTATGAATTTCATCAATAAAAAGGATCAGATTATCAATTTTTCCAAGAGCAGTTATGATCTTTTTCATTCTTTCTTCAAAATCACCGCGGTATTTTGTTCCTGCAAGAATGTTGCTCAGATCTATCCGCAGAATTGTATGACTGAGCAGTTCTTTCGGCACTTCACCGTTGACAATAAGCTGTGCAAGCCCTTCAGTTATCGCAGTTTTTCCGACACCAGGCTCGCCGACATGAATAGGATTGTTCTTTTTTCTTCTCAAAAGCACTTGAATTGTCCGTTGCAGGATCTCTTTTCTTCCTATAACAGGGTCAAGCTCGCCGTTAGTCGCTTTTTCAGTAAGATTAACAGTATATTTTTTCAGGAATTTTTCAGGATCGACCTCTTTTTTAGGTTCACCTTCATGTTCTTCATCTTCCGAAACTTCCTCTTCTTCAGATTCCCCGTGTGAAACTATAGAAAGCAGGTCATACCGTTCAAGTCCTTCATTTTTAAGGAGATATGACGCATAAGACTCTTCAAGATCATAAATTGCGACAAGTATGTCACCAAGCTCGACGATTTTTCTGTTTGAACTTGCGGCTTTCGATGCGGCATTGTTCAACAGAAGCTGAAAACCTTCCGACTGGATAACTTCCTTTTTTTTCTCGGATCTCGGAATATTGTTTTTCAGATATTCTTTCATTTCCCTTTTCAGAGTGTCGATATCAATTCCAAGCCCTGCGAGTATCTCTTTTGCATCTTCATTGAAAAGTGAACTGTAGAAAACATGTTCCGCTGTCACATATTCGTGCTGCTCCTGTCTCGCTTCATAAAAAGCTGAAAGGATTATGTTATTGACCCGTTTTTCAAGCTGCATCAGTTACTCCTTCTCAATTATGCATTTAAGCGGAAATCCGCTTTTTTTAGCTTCATTTCTTACTTGTGTGCTTTTTGTTATTGCGATGTCATAACAATAGATTCCGGCGATTCCTTTTCCGTCATTATGGACAGTCAGCATTATTTCAGTGGCTTCCACCGCAGTTTTGTCGAATATTTTCTTAAGAATATCAACAACAAATTCCATTGTCGTATAGTTGTCATTCAGCATGATGACTTTATACATTGAAGGCCGTTTTATCCTGCTTTGAGCCTTGTTTTTAACTTTTGTCGTCCCTTCCGGAACGGCTATTCCTGTCATTAGAAAAGTTTCCTTGCGGTAATTTCGTTTTCGTAAGCTTTGACCGCCGTCAGGACTTTTGTCGAGACAGCCGGATCGTTTATTATTATGGCTCCTGACAGCACTCCGTTCTTAAAAAACAGTTTTCTGAATGAAGAACCGTCAGATTTTTCGTAATATGTCTGGTAATCCTCAGTAGTACCTATCGATATCAGTTTCATATCAAAAGCGTTAAGTGCGGCCGGGTAGATATCGTGTGCAAATGAGGCATTTCCTCCTGCAGCGTTGGTTCCTGCTACAGTTCCCTGTTTCATGGCCGGCATCCAGAGAGGAATTCCAGTCCCGAACTGTGCAGCGTCACCGCAAGCAAATATGTTTTCGGCAGAAGTTTCCATCCTTTCATTAACAAGAATGCCTCTGTCTGTATTAATGCAGCAATCCTTTGCAAGTGAAATTTCAGCACGGATACCTATGGCGAAAAGGACCATTCCGGTTTCTATTTTTCTGCCGTCCTGCAATGTTACAAAATGTTTTTCGTTTTCAGTAATAATGCCTTCTGTAGAAGCTCCTGTGATAATTTCAACTCCTTTAGACCTGATTGCAGCTGATAAAAATTCTGATGATTCTAAATCAAGCTGTATCGGAAGAAGTCTCGGAGCGCGCTCGATAACCGTTACTGAAATACCTTTTTTGACAAGCGACCAGACCGCTTCAAGTCCGAGAAGTCCGCCGCCTATCACAACTGCTTTTTTTATATTTCCGGAAAATGCTTCGACTTTTTTTGCATCGTTGATAGTCCTGACAGCAAATACAAATTCTTTTTCGAGAGCACTCTGCATTGGAACAAAAGGCGTGGCTCCTGTTGCAATGATGAGCGAATCATAAGAAAATATCTTGCCTGACATATCTATAACTTGCGAATTTTCCTTATCAATTTTCACAATCTTTACAGACAGTTGAAGATTTATCCTGTTTTCTGCATACCAGTCAGCCGGATTAAGATAGAAATTTGCCTTGTTCCCAACATTTCTGTCACCTATAAATTCGGTAAGATAAGGCCTGTAGTAAGGAAAATCGGGTTCTGAACTGAATATCGTGATAGAGCATTCAGAATCGGTTTTTCTTGCGGCTTTTGCTGCATTTATCCCTGCGGCGCCTGCTCCGATGATGACTATCTTTTTCATTATTTCTCCTTAGAATTCATGTTGCATCAGAAAAATACAGACAGTCTCGGTCCGAGCATAAAGTTGATATAGTGATTTGTTATGGTATCTTCTTTATGAATGACAACTGTGCCTGTGGGATCTTTTTCTTCATCAATATGTAAAGCTTTGAGCTGGTAAGCAAAACTGGTGAAAATTCCTATTGAAAGGTAGCTCTTAACATTATAGTCTATTCCGAGAAAAAGCTCGGGAGAAAAGAGGAATGTTTTTGCCTCATTACCGAGAGAAAGAAAAAATTCACCGAAAAATGTAATATCATCTGTTCTGATAAAATCGGCTCTTATTCCGGGACCGACAAGGAAACATGCAGAAGCACTATCATTTACAAGAGTCATGAAAAGGTGAAATTTTGCCATTAACCAGATCTGAGATGACAGCTGATACCCTGCGGCAAGAGAAGTGGCTGTGAAAGGAAGCCCTATCGTTGTGACGGTTGCAACATCCACCATGTGGCTGACTCCGACAAAATCGGTGCCGATATTGAGCATCCATTTGTTAATTTCACCGGGAACATTCTGATTGACAGCATCTTTAGATTTTTTCTTTTTTGTTTTAGAATGTTTTTTTTCTTTAACGGGAGATTCTTCGTCAACAGTCTGTTCTCCCTCATCGGACGGTATATTTTCAGCAGGCTGTAAAATATCTTCGGCAGACTGTTTGTCATCGGCAGCAGCCGTTTCTTCAGCAGGCTGTTCCTCTTCCTGTGCATAAACGGATAACACAAAAAACATGGCAATTAAGGCGATAATTAATTTTTTCATTTTATCCTCCGATAAAAAACTTCTGGAAATCTATCATAAACGGATTTTAAAATCAAACTGACTGGCGATTTCATTTTAGAAAGTCATCAAGAGTTTTTTCGATAACATTGAAATAATTATCGTATGAAATTATGTCGTATGCCTTTGTTGAAGTCATTATTTCAGGGATGCCTGTCATTTCTCCAAGCAGTGCGCCTGACTCATTATCGAAAAGATAGTATGTTTCGTCAGTAGTGTCGGAAATGCTTGAACGCCTTATTACAGTAAATGAAGGATCTGTGTGTATCCACGAAATGTATATCTCTTCTTTCGGTTTATTCACGCTGAAAATGAAGCTTTTCTCAAGCTCGAATGTAGTCGAAGAATATCTTTCAACTGTTATATTTCCGGTTTCTTGGAGGTGTTTTTTTGCAATATAGAAATTTGTTTCATTGAATCCTGTGAGATTCAGTACAGTATATTCCCTGTCAGAATTGGTTTCAAAAACCTTTTCAAAAGAACTGACATTAAAAATATAAATCTTATCAAAATACTCGGTATCGGTTGCTGGGACATCGTTATAATTCTTTACAGTGAAAGCGGCAAGGTTTAAACCCTCTTCACAAGTTAGTATGGTCGTTCCATTTCGCGGATATTCCCATAATTTAACTCCGTTTTCGATATAAAGTGCAGAAAAGTAGTCATTGCTCTGAGATATAACCGTACCGTCAAGAATACACCTTACCCTGCCTTCATAAGGCGCTATCCATTTAGAATTACCGGTTGAAAGATCTAGTCCGTTCACAAATTCATAATCTGCAAGAAGTGTTTCAGGAAATAAATATATATCAACAAGATTCGGAAGAGGCTCACTTTCCCATTTCAACTCACCTGTTCCGGTTGACAGAGCTTTAATTATGCTGCTGGAATTGCCGAATAAAACCGTGCCGTTCTGAATTTTAAAATCCGCTGTGATATTTTCACTCTCACCAAGTTTATAATTCCAGAGAAGTTCATTCTTTTCAATATCGAAAGCGCATATTTCCGATTCATTGCACAGAGAATATACTTTCCCCTCATTTACAAGAAAACCTTTTGTGTTTTTGTTGAATATAAGTTCAGAGTCAAAACTGATAACGGTCTTTCCATTTTCTACGGATAGCAGACAGACTTTATTTTCTTCGCAATTGCAGGCAAGATACTTGTCAAATATTTTTAATTCTGGTGCTTCCTTATCTCCGGAAATAGATTTCTCCCATTTTGTCGAAAGAGGTTCGAGGTCTGCTGTAAGTATATGATTCTGTTCATTGTTCTTATAAATGAGGTATAATTTGCCGCCTGATTCTGTGTAGTAGAGAACTGTTCCGTCACGGTGTATATCGCTATTGCATGAAACTGAAAAAAAAAGTGAAAAGACAAATAATATAAGCACGCTATATTTCATTAATATTACACCCTCCGGAATTTTTACTTACTGCCGCATCAGCATCCGGGTCGCTGTCATCAGCAGGATTTTCATTATCAGAATAGTCACCATCAGAATCAGCATCGTAATTTCCAGTCTCGTTGTCCTCATCAGTCGTGACCTCATCAGAATCATAATAAACATCGTCATCGCCTGATATAGTATCATCATCATCGTTATTTTCTGATTCGGGACACTCAGAAAAATTAAAAGTTACTGTAAAAGGACCTCCTTTTGTAATATTTTCTGCAACAAAAGAATCGAGTGATGCAAAATAAACTCCCTTTTCGAGAGTGATCAAAATGTCTGCATCATTTCTAATCAGGCAGGGATTCTCCGTCTGGTCTGACAATATGTGTATGTCAATATCCTCTCTGGAATCATCACTGCCTGAGCCTGTTGTAATGGAAGCTGTCAGCGTTCCTTTACATAGTGCCTCGAATTTATAGATTATTTCGGGACCTGATTCGTTTATTCCAGATGTATCAAATGTATTTTCAGAGCATTGGTAGCTGTCAAACAGATCGCTTGCATATCTATAAGTGTCATCGCTGTGAGTGAATGGAAAAGAATCAATAATTATAGGGCGTTGTAAAGATCCAGTTCTGTCTGCAACAAAGTTTTCAGCAATTTTTTTCCATATTTCTTCTGTCGATTTGTCATAATTCAATGCCCACATTCCGCTTCCTGCAAGATTATTTTCGTTGGCGAAGGCGAATTTCAGTCCCAGACTCTCACCGTCATCATACCAGAGCTGATACCACTGTGATTCATCAGTCCATATTTTATAAGGAGTTTCTGAACCGTCATCCCAGTCTGAGCTTACTGTCGAATATTCGCTGAGAACTGTGTCAAAAAGAACAGATACCCCTTTTGCGGACTGAGTTCCGGGAAAATCACCATCAGTACTTGCCCATTTGACACCGTAGTAGGGATATCCTGCAATAAGTTTGCTTTTAATCGACTCACCGTTTTTGGAAATATATGTATTTACTGACTTTTCTACGCAAATTCCGTTTGCCGGCCACGGATCGGCAGAATAAAGAGGTGCGACTGGTCCGGGGTCTCCGCCTTTCCAGTGATAATCATAAAGCATCGCAAAAAAGTAGTCGACTCCGGTCATCGCTGAAAGATTCCAGTATCCTGACCAGTCAACAGCAGGAATTGCGGCTGATACTATCATTTCACTGTTTCTGGAATGAAAATATCCCCCCAGATCATTAAAAAAATCAATCAAGACTGCGGAAGTTATTTCTTTCAAACCTTCAAAATCTATATTGATTCCGTCTGCACCTGCGTTGTTTACCTGATTCCAGCAATTTTTGAAAAAAGCAGTTTTCTGAGTTTCATCTTCAATAAGCGATTTAACAATTTCCGTGTCAAAACCTGTTATGACAAGGTGCATTCTCACCCCGTATTTGTGCGCTTCATCGATAGGTGCACTTTCAGGCCAGCCGTGGCATTCGCCGAGAGTTCCGTTTGCTGACAATTCACAGGAAAAATACAGAATATCGGTTAAAAGTGTATATCTCAAATAATCAGTTCTGTTTTCCCAGTAAGGAAGATATCCGAATATAAGTTTATCTGTGACTGGAGTATAAACAGAAGAAAAACTCATTGGCACGGCTGATGGATTGCCAAATGAATTCAATGGCTTGTCTGAAATGTGCGATTTAAGTTCACTCATATGAATACTCTGAGCAGTCAAAGATAAACATGTAATGAATATAAGTGAATAGACTGTGAATTTAAACATAAAACGCTCCGGGAAACACCGAAAAAACAAGTTAATTCATACAGATATATCACAAAAAGTCAATGAAATGACTATACTGTTGCCTTGAAAGTTGACTTTTAATAAGGCTGATCTACTATTCTTCTGTAAACAGGCTAAAGAGGTTGAAATGAATCCTGATATTTTCAAACCGGTTTATGATTTTTTAGGGTTAAGCTATCCCGGTTCTTATATCACGATATTGTTTTTTTCGTTTTTTATGGCATTTCCGATAGTGTATATTACCGCAAAAAGACTTGGTCTAACTCCTTGGAAACAGATGCTTCTGCCTCTGACTATTGTGCCGACAGCGTTAGTTTTTTCAAGGATCTTTCACATTCTTTTCGAAGGGATGTTCATGTACTACATTGACGGACTGAAGCAGAACGGAATAAGCTATCTTTTCACGGTGATGCTCAATCCTTTTGTTTCTGGGCATGTGTTTTACGGTGGACTTCTGGGCGGTTTTCTTGCCGGAGCTTTGACGACAATGGCAAATTATCCGAAAGACTGGAAAAAGTTCCTTCTGACGGCGGATGCGGCGGCGATTGTTGTTGCAAACGGTCTTTGGCTTACTAGAATAGGGTGTTTTTTTGAAGGATGCTGTTTCGGAATACCGTCAAAACTTTTCGGTATAAGTTTTCCTCAAGGCTCAAGGACAATGTTTCTGCTTTACAAGATAGATCCCGATCACACAAGTCTGTTCACCGAAACTCAGCCGATAATTCCGACACAGCTTATACATTCGACATCAAATCTGATAATACTTGCAATACTAATAAAGCTCATGTTCACAGGAAAACCAAGGAATCCCGGTAACATAGCCGCAATATTTCTCATTCTTTACTCAATCACCAGATTCCTGATTGAATTTCTCAGATTCGATATCAGAGGTAGTTTTCTCTTTTTTTCAACAAGCCAGTGGATATCGCTTATTATTCTTTACGGCGGATACGAACTTTATAAGTACACCACAGGAAGAAAAACTGCCTGAGTATTGAAATAACAGGCGTATCTGGAAAAAATTCATTGAATTATTGCTTATTGGGCGTTCAAAATTATAATCGCTAGTTTTTGTTTTATTTTTCCTGGATTGAATTTGTATGGGGGCGGCATGCGTAACTATTTGAAGTTATTATGGGTTTTGTTGTCGGTTTTGGCTTTTTCCGTTTCATGCGGTGATAAATCTTCAAAAACGGAAAAAGGTGATGATGACACTGTGAATGACATTGACGGAATTTCTGATGACAATTCTGCTGTTTCTGATGATGAAAATGAGGTTGAAGATGCTGATTACATTACAGGGGATTCAACTGTTCTTGAATTCGGCAGCGAGATTGTCGGCACTTATCCGCTGATATTCAGAAATACTTTTTATATTCTCACTTACGAGGCAAAAGATGAAACTCATGATGTCGATTACGGCAGCGGTGAAATAATTACTCTTCCTGTCGTCAATAAAGTGCTGAATCTTCATGCCTATGACATTAAAACACTTGAAAAAAAGTGGACTGTAAAAGTCGGAGAATATGCTCTCGATATTCAGAACAACCTTGTCGCAGTGGGCGATACGATCGCAGTTGTTTCTTCATATACTGCCAAACCGTGGGAAGATATAAACAGCAGGGAAAGAAGAAAGATTTCGTTCATTCAATATAAAACGGGCGAGATTTTCTTTGAAAGTGAAGATTTGACAGAATGGCCGGTAATAAAGTGCAGTGGAAAAGAGGTTATAAAGAAAACAAACAACCAGAATTCTGCCGGAGATCTTTTAACTGAAGACGGGCTTCTCATTTTTTCTGAATCAGGGTTCGGTGTCAGTTTCTGTTCAGGAAAGCTGGCTTTCACAGATCTGAAAGGAACATGGAAGCTTACACAGAAAGAAATGACCGTTGAAAATGGAGTCATTTATCTTTTTGACGACACTTCCTCTTATGACACAGTTCATGATTTTATGGCGCTGAGAATCTCGGGTGCTGTTGCAAAGTTAAAATCATGTGAGGATAAAAGTATCATTTATACAATACCTTTTCTTACTTCAGAAGAATATGCAGCTGTTTCATCTTTTGTAATAAACGGTGATAAGATATATTTCACTTATCAGAAAACGGATCTCAGCTATTTCCTCGGAGTTTTTGATAAATTTACCGGTGAAAAATTAAAAGAGTTCGATCTTTCCGATAACAAAAACAATTTGAATCTGAATTATGGTATAAATTTCAAACCTGTTATCGCCGGAAACAGAATCATTGTTCATGGCGGCAGTGACACTCTCGGTGATGGAAGATATTTTGTATTTGATATTGAAACAGGTGAGAAAATATCTGAAATTCCTTTTGTATACGCAGATGCTAACGAAAATTCAGAACTTTTCCTGGGAGATTCGCTGTATAGACTTGGCAGTGACGGAGATTATGTTGAAAAAACCGGCTATGAAGACGGATCAGTTCAGAAGATATCTGTGGAAGGAATGGAAAAGGATGCCGTTTTGACAAACTTCATTGCATTTAACGCATTTGAAAAAAATGTTTTCATAACAAAAAATATTTCCCAGTCTGGAAATGCAATAGGTGTTGCAAAAGTATTTGTCCTTAAAAATCAGGACTTTACCGGTGCAAAACTTCAGAAAGCCTATAATAACAACGGAAACAGTGTTGTGAACACCGAAGATCCGTCGAGCAATGTAAGCTGTTCGACTGCACTTCCCGAAAATATGGCGACAGAAGATTTCAGCTCACAACCTGCTGTTGAAGAGGCAGATCATTCTGCAGCTGACAAAAGTGAAGATGTAAGCCCTGAAGATTCAATGCTTTATCCTGATCTGGTCGATTTGATAAAATACGAAACGGCATATGTTCCGTTACTTAAAAAAGTATATTTCAGCACAAATGGCGAAACTTCAGGAACGGGAGAAGGAGGAATCAAGCTGAGTTCACAGTTTACCTGTATCGGCGCTTCAGGCTGTTCCTGCCATGAAGCCGGCAGTTCGGTAAAACTGTTCTATCCCTTTAAGATTTATATGCCGCTTCACGAAAAAGATAAGAACAATGGCGCTCCTTATCTGACATATCATCCTGATATTCCTATGTATTATGGTGTTTTTGAAGATATGTCACTTATGGCGAAAAGAAAAATGTTCCTTTCATATAATGGTTATGAACATGATACGGAAGACATTATAGATAAAATCGAGAACAATATAGGCGATGTTTTTGATATTGCTCTGGCACTTGTTACCAATGATTACTGTGCTCTTGTTGAAAATGTTCTGAGTATTGCTGAAAAGTCGTTGCAGCCGGTAGATGAAAATTACGGTTCGCCGTTTATTACTATTGAAAAGCAGACCGGAACTGAAACAAATGTATTTGGAATAAAAACAGGAGAAAAAACAGGTTTTTACACAGTTGAGGCTACAGATGAACCCTCAAATATGCAGGCGGCAGTCGGAACAATGCATGATGTGACATCCGCAGTTTGTGATGTAATTGATATTGTTAATGATCCTGCTAATCCGGGAAATTTTTCCACAATAGAGAACATGTCCGGGTCACTTTTGAAAGAAAAAAGCGGCAGATACACTGAAGGTGATATTGAAATAAACAGAAAACAATTGATTCCATTGAAGAATCTCACGGTTAAAATAGACAACATCGAAACAGTAGTTCCATCAAGTATTCCTTCAAAAATGGCAGTGGCGAGAGTCGGAATAATTGGCGAAGACTATACAAAAGCTATTCCTGAAGACAATGTCGACAATGATAAGACACCATTCAAAAACTATGTTAAAACTTCATTTTTTGATGCTGCCGATTCTGTGAACAAAATGCTTTTCGACGAAGATTTTTCTGTTGCCGGAGGAGTTGCGGGAGTTTATGTTGAAATAGGACTTCAATATAACGATATCGCAAATTTCAGATTTATAAATGCTGGAGCTTACTCGCAGACATTCTTCTTCGAGGACATTCTTTACGGTTCATGGGAAAGGAATGGAACAACAAATGTTTTCACCAAATCTGTCGTTAAAAGGATCAAGTCAATTGAGTCGGATTCTTTCGTTTATCTGACACTTACCGCAGAAATAAACTAATCTTTTAACCGCTGACAAATTTCACAGATGTTTTAAAACCATCTAAATAAAGCACCAAATAACTTGAAAAAAAATCGATCCGCTTTTACAATATCGGGCATGAAGTTTAGACTATTCTTTACGATTATCATATTTTCGGTTTTTTTCAGCGTTTTAAATGCTGAAGAAGAACAATTTCTTCCGTTGCATCAGTATGCCCAGAGGAGCTGGAGAGCTGTTTCCGGGCTTGCTCACGATAATGTGGCATCGATCTACAGAGATAAGCAGGGGTTTATCTGGGCAGGAACGATAGAAGGTCTGTCAAGAATTGACGGATCGTCATCCAGAATTTTTACTGCAAGAACTTACCCGCAGATGCAAAGTAACAGAATAGTGGCTGTTGAAGGTTTTTCAGACAACACTCTTTATGTCGCAACAGCGATGGGTATATCAAAATTATATGAAAACAGGTTCCAGAAAGTCATAGAAGAGACCGGTATTCTGAGCATGACGGTCACGGAAAACGGTTTGATCTATGCTTCCAAGGGTTCAGAAATATTAAGTATTTACAACGGTGAAGTTAAAAGATTAAGTATTGTCAACGGACTGCCTGAAGGTACTGTCAATTCAATAGATTCATTCAAAGACATACTTTATATCGGGACCAGTTCAGGTTTTATAGTAAGTTATTCAAACGGGACTTTTTCAAAGAATCTGTGTGAATTGAATACCTTACCGGTAACTGCAATTTTTGCTCAAAGCGAAAAAATAGTTTTTGGAAATTCTGCGGGCAAGCTTTTTTCAGTTAATGGCGGTGAGTGTATCTCCATGACACCGGGAGAATTGGACCAGAATGCTTCAGGACCGGTGAAATCAATTTCAGGAAATGGCGATTCTATCCGTGCAATTACTGATAATTACTTGATATTCAATGACAACGGCAAGTCGAGATATGTCAAGAACTGCTGTAATATCCCCGGAGTTCCTTCAGCGATCATACTTGACAATGAAATGAATTTGTGGATAGCAGGCAATAAAGGACTGTCTCTTTTTTATGCCGGAACTTTTGCAACTATTGGAAAAGACGAAGGATTGTTTTCTGAAATGGTTTATGCCATGATTGAAGACAACGATGGCAGAGTATGGGTCGGAAGCAGAGGCGGAGGGCTTTTCTATTATTCTGAAGGTCTGTTCAGGCAGGTTCCTGAAAAATCAGGTATAAAAAGCTCTTTCATCGGCGGATTGATGCTGGATGACTTGGGAAATATCTGGGCTGGAACATCAAAGGGTATAATAACTTTTTCTCCCGGACCTCAGATAAAGGTGAAAGATATTCCTACAAACCGGAAAGGGGCGACACCTCTTGCATCTGTGATCTTTCAGGACAGCAGAAAAAGAATATGGGTGGGAACTGCCGGCGGTGCCGTCTATCTTTATGTTAACGGCAGTTTTTCTTTCATAAGGCAGGTCGGCGTTGATGGAGAAGATTATATAAGCGCAATTACCGAGGATAATAAGGGAAAACTGTGGTTTGCCACTTCATCGGGATTGCTTGTTTTCGATAAAGATTCTTTTAAAACAATATCAGTCAAAGAGGGTTTGCCTGATAATCTTGTGCTTTCTGTTTTTGCAGACGGAACAGGAACTATTTTCGCAGGGATGATGAGAACAGGACTTTCTTTGATAATGCCTGACGGAAAAATCATCTCTGTAAACACGAAGAATGGGTTGTGCAGCGACACAATATACTCAATAATTCAGGATAGTAACGATAATTTATGGTTTACAAGCACTCAGGGTATATTTTCTCTGAAAAAACAACAAATAATTGATGTGGCAACAGGAAAAACAGAGGCTCTTGAGTGTTATCAGTTTGATACTCAGGACGGTATTAAAAGACCGGAAAACACCGGAGGCGTGCAGCCTGCTTCAATGATGAGAAAAAACGGTGAGTTATGGTTTCCGACAGTTGAAGGTATCGCGGCAGTCAGGTTGTCAAAAAGATCGGAATCAACTCCGCATGTTACAATAGATGACATTCTGGTTGATGGTAAAAACATAAAGATTACAAATGGTTTAAAGGTTTCAGGTGCCGTTTCTCTTGTTGAAATAAAATATACTGCAAGCAGGTTTGTTCATCCTGAAAGATTGAAGATCCGTCATAGGCTTGACCCATTGGAAAAAAACTGGACCCAACTGGCTGAAAGAACGACTGCAAGTTATCAGAAACTGCCTTCCGGAAATTATTCGTTCCTTATTGAAGCTGAAGACGAAAAAGGAAATATTCAAAAGCTTTCAATAAGTTTTATAGTCGAAAATACAAGTTTATTCAATGACATACCGACAAGTCTGGTGCTGGCTTTTTTCTTGCTGCTTATTGCTTCCGCCGGTGTTCTGCTGCTGATATTTTCAAAAAAGAAAAGGAAGAGTGTTCTTATTTTATCTGTTCCTGAGAAAGAGGAATTACCTGTTCAAGAGCCAGT
>Ga0116171_10000322_pt1 | contig 50867 bp, 32 predicted proteins | sample AD_JPNHW2_MetaG_FD_89798 | JGI IMG/M metagenome (GOLD analysis project Ga0116171, IMG submission 89798) | Active sludge microbial communities of municipal wastewater-treating anaerobic digesters from Japan - AD_JPNHW2_MetaG | ecosystem: Engineered > Bioreactor > Anaerobic > Digestate | place... | reverse complement strand
TATTGGTTTTATTGCGTATAACTTTATAAGAGGGAGACTCTATGTCTTAGCCGGAAGCTTGACACTTTACATAACAGCATTGGAGAGAAAAGCCCACAATAGATAAAAGTAAATTACGCATCTGCGATAGGCGAACGCCGGGAGAATGAAAATAACAGGGCTTTTCTCGAAACGCGCAGGATGACGCGCGACATCTAAGTGATAGACAGTCTATATTTTGTAGAGACTGCGTCCCATTGCGCAAAGACAATGATGGATTGACTCACAACAAGTTGATCATTTGGGGAGAAGGCGGTCGGAGAGATTTTTTTACTGGATTTACCACAAATGCGCGGATTCAGGAATAGACGCGCGGTCTTGTAAGGTTATAGCGTTCTTTTTACATACCGACCGGCAGATGCCGCACCCATAACATTTTTTTTGATCGATCTTGACCTTTTTATTTTCGGTATCATATTCCAACGCTTTAAATAGGCACACTTTCATACACGCTTTGCAACCGATGCAGTTGTTCCGGTCTAACTGCGCGATATATTCGCTCCTAAAAAAGTTAGGGATGATATCTTTGTACATTTTTATCGCTATGCATTCCGTATCATTACAATTACACAATGCCCCAATGAACGGGGTTTTGAATGTCCACACGCTGTGGACAGCGCCGTTGGGTTCTTCCGCCTTAATGAAGTTCAAGGCGGTTTGTTTGTCGACTTTTTCGAACTTTGCTACATCCGGTCCGCCAAAAAAAGATTGGTCCACGTACTCCATGAATTCCGGTTTTAATGTGATAACAAAACATGACCGGCGTTCTTTCCCTGTAGTGATCTTAGCGCAGGCGCATGGTATCCTGACAATAGAAGTTGTTATTGATAAAACCTTTTCGACATCTTCTATGGGGATGACTTGTCCCCAATGTTTATTCATGAATTTATGTCTTAGAATAGCTTTTAATACCGGGCCAATGATGGGCATTTTTAATGGTAAACGTTTGCCGAGCTCGAAGTGGTTTTCATATCCTCGGGCGGCTCCGTGAAAAAAGTCTTTGACGTATTTTCTTCTATTTATATCGCTGGCGAGATCTTCGCTGTAGTTTTTAGCGTTCAGATACCATTTCTCGCCTTCGCCATGTTTTACGCAGAATTCACACATATATTGATCTCCTTTGGAATACCCTACCATTTGCGCGAGTAAACGTCAATTATCGTATGAGATAAGTAAGATGCCAGGACGGTTCTGAACCGAATCCCACACCCGGTACAAAGAGCATAATCTCCTCGTGACGCGTGTAAATTTAATTAAGTAATGTGTCTCCAGAGTTGTGTGTAACACGCTTGTTTAGTCGCGGCTTATCAGGTAAATTAACTTGCGTCAAAAAATATTAGTCATGATAACTTACCGTGAAAGGTTAAGGTCTATGAAAAAAATCATTTCGCTTGTTACGGCATTTTCTTTCTTTTTATTATCAGGTCCTTTTGCGTTCGCCGGAGGATCAACCACGTATTATTGGGATACGAACGGCGCGACCGCCGGTTTCGGTTCTTCATCGGGAACATGGGGAACGGATGCCTATTGGTCTACAAGTTCCGCAGGTACCGACGCGACTACCGATCCGCCTACCACGGATCTTGATGATATAAATTTTGGCACAGCAACTCTTGGTATAGCCGCTCCGGGGAACACAATAGCCGTAAACGGGACTGTCGACATGAACTCCATTACATTCGGCGCCGGTCAGACCGATGCTGTTATAATCTCCGGGGGAACGGCGATCCATATGGACGAGGATGCGGCCATAACCGTAGACAATACAACTGATACGATAAATACAAATATTTCCGGCTGCGCCGACACTCTTACCAAACTGGGTACCGGAACATTGATCCTTGCCGGGACAAATACTTACACAGGCGCGACGTGTGTGGATGAGGGTATACTGAATTTGACAGGCGATATTCAGTCAAGTGGTACGACATATGTGCGTTATGGTGGGACGTTGAAAGGGACAGGTACGACCGGTAATATGAAAGTTTTTGCCGACGGGGTACTTAATCCGGGTGATAGTGTAGGCACTATATCAAGTGTCGGTGACGTTGAGTATGGTGGAGGTGGTAAGGGCTCCGAGGGTGGAATGTATAAATGGGAGATCAATGACGCAGCCGGTACCGCCGGTACGGATCCTGGCTGGGATCATCATAGTATTGACGGAGGTTTAAATATTACCGCGTCGTCGTCAGCCGGGGATACTTTTACGATAGATATCACAAGTCTTACCGGGGATATCGCCGGTAACGCGGCGAATTTTACCAAAACATCTAATTACACTTGGACTATCGCTACCGCCGCAGCGGGGGTTACAGGTTTTGACGCGGCATCTTTCACTTTGGATGCAAGTAATTTTACGAACGACATCACCGGCACCGTACAGAACGGATACTTTGAAATATTTCTTTCAGGAAATATGCTTCAGCTTTTATATTACGCGGCCGTTGATGAAACGCGTACACATTTTGCCACGGATGCCACGAATAGTAATGCGCGTGCGGTTGGAGAGGTTTTTGATAATATGTCAGATCCATCCAGTGACATGTCTTCGGTTCTTACCGCGTTGGGAAATCTTTCGGATAGCGAGGCTGGGAGCGCGGAAGAAACGATGTCTCCTACTGTGGACGGAGCTGTAGTGCAGTCTGTGCTATCAATGGGAAGTCAAGTGGTCGATACGATAAATATCCATCTTGAAAATATGCCGGGGCAAGGTACTGCTACCGGTGTTTCTACGGGAGATGATTGTTTTAAAGATGTCAGTATATGGACGCAAGGGCTTGGAGATTATGCTCATCAGGATTCTCGTGGTACTAGTAACGGTTATAACTCGACATCCTGGGGGCTTATCTGCGGAGCGGATCTTCCGATCGCGAACGATTCGATCCGTATGGGGATAGGCGCTGGTTATGGCCAGACATTTGTCCGGTCAAAAGATTTTTCGGGAAGAACTGACATAGACAGTATTCCCGCCAGCGCATACATGACATATGACGATAAAAACAATCCTTTTTATATCGATGGAGTATTTACGTTCATGTATAACACATACAGCGGGACAAGAAATGTTTCGGCGGGGCCGACGATCCAGCGCGTCGCCAATTCCGATTATGACGGGCAGCAGTATATCGCGTATTTTGAAGGAGGGTATTCTTTCTTCTTGAAAAATTTTATCCTGACCCCGCTGGCTTCGATAAACTATACGCATTTACATGTGGAAAATTATACCGAAACCGGGGCAGATGCGCTTAACCTGAAAGTGGCGGCGCAGGATTATGATATGTGTCAGACCGGTCTCGGGGCAAAGATCGCTTATCCGTTTCAAAGCGCCTTTGGGGAACTTGCTCCGGATATGCATTTCAAATGGCTGTATGACTGGGTGGGAGATAGCCAGGCGACATCGGCTAATTTCTCCGGAGGAGGAACTTCGTTCGCGACAAATGGTTTCAGTCCGGCCTGCTCGGCATATAACATCGGTACGAAGCTCACGATAAAAACCAAATACAACATCGCACTCGACCTGAATTATGATTATCTTATGAAAGAAGATTATTATGAGCATTACGGGTTTATTAATGTGAGGTATAGTTTTTAAGGGGTTTGGGGGACGGGTGTGGGATTGATGCGAGAACCGTCCCGGAGGGTTATTAGCATGTAGAAAGGACCAGATGCTGTTCAATTCTTTACAATTCTTTATATTTTTCCCAGTGGTCACTTTTGCCTATTTTATGGTTCCGCATAGGTTTAGATGGTTTTTATTGCTGATGGCAAGTTGTGTTTTTTATATGTTTTTTGTGCCGGTTTATATTTTGGTTTTATTTACGACCATTGTCATTGACTATTTTGCCGGAATTTTTATTGAAAAATCAGATAAGAAACTGAGGAAACTATTTTTGATAGTAAGTATAGTGTCGACCTGTTTGGTTTTGTTTGTTTTTAAATATTTTAATTTTTTTAATTTGAGCGTTGCGTCCGCAGCTAGATTTTTACATTTAGAATATCCTAGTACAGTCTTAAATATTATTTTGCCGATAGGGCTGTCATTCCATACTTTTCAAAGTCTGAGTTATGTTATAGAGGTTTATCGGGGCAAACAAAAGGCGGAAAAGCACTTTGGTATTTATGCTTTATATGTCATGTTCTATCCGCAACTTGTGGCCGGGCCGATTGAAAGGCCACAACATCTTCTGCATCAATTTTATGAAAAACATTATTTTGAATACCAGAGAGTAACTGACGGGTTGAAGCTGATGGTTTGGGGTGTTTTTAAGAAAGCCGTTATCGCTGACCGTGTAGCTGTACTTGTAAAACATGTCTATGCGGATCCTCATGATCACACGGGATTAGCGCTGATAATAGCCACGGTATTTTTCGCATTCCAGATATATTGCGATTTTTCTGGATATTCTGATATAGCGATAGGCTCGGCGCAGGTGATGGGTTTTAAGTTAATGGACAATTTCAATAGACCATATTTTTCGAAGTCAATATCCGAATTCTGGAAAAGATGGCACATATCGCTTTCTACCTGGTTTAGGGATTACGTATACATTCCGATGGGAGGAAACCGTGTTTCGGAAATGAGGCATTACCTTAACTTGATGGTTACTTTCATTCTGAGTGGGTTATGGCACGGAGCTAATTGGACGTTTATTGTTTGGGGGGGTATTAATGGTTTTTATATGATTTTCGCGCTTTATACCAAAAAAATACGGGGAAATATCGTCAACGCAATAGGGTTGGACAGGAATAGATTGCTTCAGAAAATAGTGAAGACCGTAATAACGTTTGGGCTGGTGTGTTTCGCATGGATTTTTTTTAGGGCGGAATCAATGAGTGACGCGAGTTATATCTGCATTCATTTATTTAGTGGGTTGGGGCAAGATTTCATTAATCTGGTCAAGGGGGATTTTGGGCCCATAAGTGAGCAGATACTTGGCCTGGGGTTGAGTGTGCCCGAGATCATGATCGCGGTATGCGCCATAATATTCTTAGTTTTCATACATTTTATTCAAAAGCATGGCAGCATTAGGCATATGTTGTTGGACAAACCTTTACTGTTAAGATTGTCTTTGTATTATTTTGTAGTTATGGCGATAATCGTTTTTGGGGTAAAAACCAGTGAGGCGTTTATCTATTTTCAGTTTTAGGGGAGTATATGAGTACAGATATCAAAATGTTTTCTAAGAAAATGTTCATCTTGGTGATAATGGTGATAGCCTCTATAGCGGGGTTATTGTATCTATCGACGCTTATTGATTTTGATAAAACAAATTATATGAGGTCATGGGTAGACAAGGTTGAAATCCTAAACAGTACCTCCAGTCCAAAGATTGTATTTGTGGGTGGATCCAACCTGGCTTTTGGACTGGATAGTCCCTTGATCGAAAAAAAATTTAATATGCCGGTCATTAACATGGGGGTTCATGCCGGGATAGGACTGAGATATATGTTAAACAAGGTTTCTGAGTCGTTAAACAAAGGGGATGTTTTGGTGATTGTCCCGGAATACGACTGCTTTTATACGCATGACAGGGGGTATGGAGGGAAGGCGTTGGTGTACATTTTGACAAATTTTGATCTTGCAGGAGTTAAAGATCTGCCGTTTGAGCGAAAATTGTTTTTTTTGTTCACGGCTCCAGAGTATGTAAGGACAAGAATTTATGATTTTTTGGCTCAGTTTGGTAAGAGCGAAAAAATAAAGATAAGTGTGTATAGTAGGCAAGGTTTTAATAGAAACGGCGATAATGTTCAACACTTGGATCAACCACAGCAAAAAATTAAAGTTTTTTGTGAAGGTCTTCAAAAAGTAAACATGGAAGTTGTTGGCATGTTGAATGATTACTATGAGGATGTGACAAAACGAGGAATTCGGATGGTGTTTATGTACCCTTGTCTCGAGCGGGATTCTTTTAGGAATGATATAAGTGGTATAAGCTTTATAAGCAAATACCTATCGAAAAATTTAAAATGCGAGATCATGTCCACGCCGGACGAGTTTGTGCTACCTAAAGAGTACTTCTATGATACAGTCTATCATTTGAATCGTAGAGGGGTAGAAATTCGTACGCAAAAAGTAATAGATAAGCTTTCCAGAGTTATAGTCAAAAAGTCTTTATAACTTTTCAGGACGGTTCTGAGCCCAATCCCACGTCTGTCTCTTATCATCTATTCTCGATCTTCGATTCTCTAAACATTTTGGGCGGGGAGACCCCGCCCAAACGATTATTTTTGCGATGTGTACCAAATCCGCGCCGTGGGGTTTTGGAGGCATTACGGCGATACCGATTTGCCGACAAAACCACACAATCTCCTCGGGATGCCTGCGCACAGCACGCGCGAAAGTTGTGCCAAATGCCTGGCAGGGGGATCCGAGTACTGGAACGATTTGCCGTTATTCGATTAAAAATATTTTACGCATCAGCGCGAGTTAAACGCCGGGAGATCAGAAATGAAAAGGCAAAACGTGAAGAACGCAGGATCTCCCTGTCAGGCGTTATTTTTATATTATAGATCCCCGATAAAAACATTCGGGGATGACAAAAATACGGGATGCGCGCAAGGCGTTCCTTGCCCTGCGATGCGTTATGACAAAATATTTTAATGTTATAGATCCCCGCTAAAAGTGTGCGGGGATGACAGCGGTGGATTGTGTTGAAGATGTCACGCAGGATGACGCACGACATCTAAGAGGCAGACAGTGTATATTCGGATTGTTCGGGACGAGAGAGTTGAATTAAGTAATGTGTCCCGGATTTTTAAAACGAAAATTCTAAACCTGCGGTGACTCCGTGAAAAAGCACGTTGGAATTGGAGCTGATGCCGTGTGTCACGACACTGGTCGGGGAGGAAAATATATAGGTCTCCCGTATCTGGCCGGGTGCCGTGGCAACGCCCGATAGCCAGAGTATTTCATATCCGAGTTTCAAAGCGATGGCAGGAGTGACTTGATATTTTAGCCGCAGCCCGCCTTCGCCGACGAAGGCCGCGCGGTCGGCCGAGGTGCCCGACTCGTATACGGTCTTTGCCAGGCTTACGCCGGTTAACTCTGATGCATGATTCAAATACGGCCCGCCCTTTATCAGCGCGTTAGCGGAAAAGGCGCCACATTCGAATATTTTTCCTTCCGCGCCGATCTGAAAACCATAAAGATTATTAGTGGTACTTGTGTTCCAGAAGGGTGGATAAGCAGGGGCAGCTGTTCCTGTTGTGATCGATGCGATATCGAACAGGGTGGAGAAAGGATTGGTGTTCTTCCACTCGGGCTGAAAAGTATCCGAGGGGGGAATATTGCCCTGAAGATTTTCACGCAGTTGGAGCCATCGGAATCCGGCGATTATGGTTATCCGGTCGGAGATTTTCTCCTGAACGTTGAGTTCCGCGTTATAAAGTTGCGTGGAGTAATCCCATTGCATTGACTGGTACGCAAAATCCTGGGTCTGGAAAAAAACACCGGGAGCTTTCATTTCCAGCCAGTTCAAGGGATCGTCCGGTCCTATGAATTTGGCGGAATACCAGGTACCGATGTAAAAAAAAGAAAATAACAGGTCGTGCTTTCGATCGACATGATAATCCAGCCCCAACCGCATGCCCGGGGCAAAGCCCTGATCAAGGTCGGTGCTGTTAAGGGCCGGGTTTGATGGTGTGGTCGGGACGAGGAGGAAAGGCGTAGTTCCCGATACTCGTTCAACAAGTACCCACTTTGCGGTGCCGACACGATCAAAGATCAGCGCTTCCTGAGAAACGGTCCATTGCGAAGGCTGTGGCGATCGGTTAGATTTTTGCCTGGCGCCCAAAAGAGCGCCTCCAAAAGCGCCCGCTTCTGTGCCTATAAGAGCTCCCATCCCGAAATAACCTAAAGGACATCCTATGGCAGTACCTGCGCCTGCGCCCAAAAGTCCTCCCAAAATAGCCCCTGCGAAAGCATTGTCATTCGAATATACCGTACGATCATTTTCGGCAAAAACATAAGAGGGGATTGTTAAGCAGAATATAAGACAAAAAATAATAGTTACCGGTAACGCTGTCTTCCCGCGGATTGCTTTCGACATGTTTTTTCTTTTTTGCTTTAAGCTGTTTAATACAAAAAGTTTAAAACGCTGAACAAGTATAGCACGCAAAGTTCTGAAGTGAGAAAACAAAATATTTTAATGTTATAGATCCCCGCCTAAAGCGTGCGGGGATGACAGCGGGGGATTGGGTCGAAGATGTCGTGTGGAAATCCGAGCATCGCATCCAGCGATTTGTGCTGAATGCCTGGCAGGGGGATCCGAGTACTGGAACGATTTGCCGTTATCCGATTAAAAATATTTTACGCATCAGCGCGAGTCAAACGCCGGGAGATCAGAAATGAAAAGGCAAAACGTGAAGCACGCAGGATCTCCCTGCCAGGCATTATTTTTATATTATAGATCCCCGATAGAAGCATTCGGGGATGACGAGGGGCGGATGTGCGTCGTGCCTCGCTTCCGGATTTAGTTTTGTCGCAGATGCGTTTTCCCGGGATTTAAGTGGTCATCGGTAATAAAATTAAGTATAATGTGTACGAATTAATTTGGATGATATTTCTGATCAACCAACATTTGGAGGTCGTAATGCCCGCCGCTATTTCAAAAAAATCTTTAAAATGGATAATTCTCGTCGCTGTAGTTTTGATCGCCGCAGGAGTATTTGGTTATAATTATTGGGAAGCCAAAAAGAACGCCGTCCCGGAAGGGATCGCGTACGGGAACGGTCGGGTCGAGGCAAAACTGGTAGATGCCGTTGCCAAAGATGCGCTGCGGGTTAAAGAGATGCTGGTTGATGAAGGAGATCTTGTTAAGCCGGGTGATATTCTGGTCCAGCTTGATGCCAATACTTTTATCGCTCAACTTGCCGAAGCGAACATGAAAGTCCTCACGGCTGAAAAAAATGTTGCGACTCTTAATTTCGCCGTGGTCAAACAGAAAAGTCTTGTTGAAAACGCCCAGCTTGAGTTTGACCGTACCCAGAAACTTGTAGAACAGAATGCGCTCTCGCAGCGAGAACTGGATACGCGCAGAACGGATCTTGAGACTTCTAAAGCCGCCTATGATGAGACCATTGCCAAATTGAACATGGCCAAGCAGGAAGTTGAAGTAGCTAAGGCTAATGTCGCGACGATCCAGACACATATCGATGACGCGACGCTCAAGTCACCTGTTCTTGGAAGGGTACTGTATCGTCTGGCCGAACCGGGAGAAATGCTTGCAGCCGGTGGAAAAGCTCTGACAGTTGTGAATTTAGAAGATGTTTACATGGAAATTTATCTTCCGTCCGAGCAAGCCGCGGGTATCAAGACCGGCGCCGACGCGAGGATCACTGTGGATTTCGCTCCCGGGCGTGCGGCTAAAGGTTATGTGAGTTTTGTGTCTCCTGAAGCGCAGTTCACCCCTAAGCAGGTCGAGACCCGCACGGAACGAGACAAGCTGATGTTCCGGGTTAAGATACAGGTTCCAAAGGAAGCGGTATCCGCTTATGTAGACCGCATAAAGACCGGCATTCGTGGTGTCGGGTATGTAAAAATAAAAGACTCGGCTGTATGGCCCAGCTGGTTGGAAAAACGTTTCGTGGATTCCGGTGAACTTCCACATGAGAAAAAAGATCAGCCTAGTAAAAGCTGAGCCAAAATATGGAAACATCATCTCTTAGAGGAACCGTAAAACCTTCCGACGTTAAGCCGGTTATTTCGATACAAGGCGTTACTCATCGTTACGGCAAAGTAAAAGCGCTGGATAAGATCTCCCTGGATATACCCCGAGGTATCATGGTCGGTGTTATTGGCCCCGATGGGGTTGGTAAGTCAACTTTGATGGCTCTTATCGCGGGTTCCAAGACGTTACAAGAAGGGACGATGAATGTTCTCGACGGCGATATTTCAGATGTCCGGCACCGGAATGTGGTGTGTCCGAAAATAGCGTACATGCCACAGGGCTTGGGCAAAAATCTTTATTTAGAACTTAGTACTTACGATAACGTTGATTTTATGGCGCAACTTTTTGGGCTAAATGCCGCGGAGCGTCCGTCCCGGATCAAGGGCTTACTCGAAGCTACAGGCCTGGGGCCATTCGGCAGTCGTCCCACCGGAAAACTTTCAGGTGGGATGAAACAAAAAGTGGGTCTTTGCGGCGCACTGGTCCATGATCCGGATCTTCTTATTCTTGATGAGCCCACAACGGGTGTCGATCCTCTTTCGAGGCAACAGTTCTGGGCGCTTATCGATGATATTCGTTCAAGCCGCCCCGGTATGAGCGTTCTTATTTCCACAGCTTATATGGAAGAAGCGCAAAAATGGGACTGGATAGTGGCGATGGATGCTGGGCAGGTGCTTGCCACGGGTACTCCGGCGGAATTAATGAAACGGACAAATTCCAAAAATCTCGAGGCGGCGTTCATAGAACTTTTGCCTGAAGAAAAACGCAGGGGACATACCGAGCTTGTGATCCCACCGCGACAATCCGGTAAAACTGAGGTCGTCATTGATGCTAAGGGATTGACATGCCGTTTCGGTAAGTTTACCGCCGTTGATCATGTGAGTCTATCGATCGAACGCGGAGAGATCTTTGGTTTTCTCGGTTCGAACGGTTGCGGTAAATCCACGACCATGAAAATGTTGACCGGGCTATTGCCTCCCACCGAAGGAAGTGCGACGCTTTTTGGTCAGTCCGTCGAGGCGGGAAGCATGGATGTCCGCAGAAACCTCGGTTACATGACACAGGCGTTTTCTCTTTATGGGGAACTGACTGTTCAACAGAATTTGGTGTTGGATGCCCTTCTTTATCATATTCCGGCGGATAAAGCCAAATCCCGTATCGATGAGCTTGTTAAAAAATTTGGCTTGGGCGAGCATCTCGATTCATTGGCCGACTCTCTGCCTATGGGGCTGCGTCAGAGGCTTTCGCTGGCGGTCGCTGTTTTGCATGAACCCAAAATATTGATCCTTGATGAGCCGACGTCGGGAGTAGATCCGGTCGCCAGGGACAGCTTTTGGGAACTTTTGATCGACCTTTCCCGTAAGCAGGGGGTGACGATCTTTATCACTACGCACTTCATGAATGAAGGGATGCGCTGCGACAGGATCTCTCTTATGAACTCGGGGAAAGTATTGGCTTGTGATGTTCCTCAAAAACTGATCGATGCGCGCGGCGCGGGTGACCTTGAAAACGCTTTTATCGGATACATGAAAGACGCCATTAAAGAGACCGAGTCCGGCACGCCAACAAAAACGCAAGCACCTGTCGCCAAGGCGGCTACAGTCAAAGCGGAAAAACCGAAAGAGTCTTCACGGAAAGCTTCTTTTAAATTGCGGCTTACCAGGTTGTTAGCGTATGCCCGTAATGAAACTATGCAGATACTGCGCGATCCTGTGAGGCTGGTCTTTGCCTTTATCGGTTCCGCGTTACTTATGGTTGTTTTCGGGTTCGGGATCACGACCGATATTGAAAATATCCGCTATACATCTCTTGATCTCGATCGTTCACCTGAAAGCCGTGCTTACCTTGAGCAGTTTGCCGGGGCAAAGCCTTACTTTATTCCCGCGGATCCGGTTCAGTCCGCCGACGAAGCTCTTCAGAAGTTGCGCGAGGATAAGGTTTCCGTGGTTATAGAAATGCCGCCTAACTTTGGAAGGGATCTCAGAAAGAACCGCCAGCCACAGGTTTTGGCGGAAGTAGACGCAGCTATGACATTTCGGGGTGAAACGGTTGCACAGTATGTCCAAGGGATACATGACACCATGCTTAAGAATCCGGCGAACGGGCTTGGACTGCCTTCACCAAAAGACACGGCAAATTTTCAGGAACGTTTTATGTATAACCCTACATTCGAAAGTGTCTATTCTATTGTGCCGAGCGTTCCGGCTCTTTTATTGGTACTGATCCCGGCTATCCTTATGGCGGTCAGTATCGTCCGAGAAAAAGAGCTGGGTTCCATGATCAATTTCTATGTGACGCCTACGGGGAGGCTGGAATACCTTTTGGGAAAGCAGTTGCCTTATATCGCGGTTGGAATGATCAATTTTTTTGTTCTGGCCTTGATGGCAAGGTTTGTTTTTGGCGTTCCGGTTAAAGGCAGTTTCTTGCTGTTAACGATGACCACTTTGTTCTATGTGACGGCGACGACCGGTATAGGTATGGTGATATCGACTTTTACCGCAAGTCAGGTCGCGGCTGTTTTTGTCACCGCGATACTTACGATAACTCCGACCATTCAATTTTCGGGACTCCTGCAGCCGGTATCAACCCTTATGGGGAAAGCCCGGATAGTCGGTTCGATCTGGCCGACAACTTATTATATGCATTCCAGCGTAGGCGCGTATACCAAAGGCCTTGCCGCGAATCTGATGTTGCAGGATATCGTCTTTCTTGCCTTGTGTATACCGGTTCTCTGGGGGCTAAGTATGATAGGCCTTAAAAAGCAGGAGAAATAGAATGAATACGCTAAAGAACATATTTTGGCTCGGACTTAAGGAACTTCGGAGTCTGGTTAGCGATAAGGTAATGCTTTTTTTCGTCATATATGCTTTTACATTAGCCATCTACATTCAAGCGACCGGTACTTCGAACGAGGTTAATAACGCGTCGATAGCTTTTGTGGATGAGGATAAATCGGAACTTTCCAAAGAGATAATCAATGTTTTCTACCCGCCGCGTTTTCAGGTGCCCAAGCTTATCGACGCGGTTGAAATAGAAAAAGCGATGGACAAAGGTCTATTCATGTTTGTTGTTGTGATCCCTCCCAGATTTGAAGAAGACCTGCTTTTCGGGCGCAATCCGGAGGTACAGATCAATATTGACGCGACGGCTATGCAGCAGGCCGGTATCGGAAACAATTACATTAAGAACATGATCAGTACACGCATCTCGAATTTTCTGAAACGTACGGACGCAGATCAGTCCGGGCCCGTGCAATTGGTGATCCGAAAACTTTTCAATCCTAACGGGACAGCTTCCTGGTTTTTGAGCGTGGTGGCCATCATAAATCAGATCTCTTTGTTAACTATCGTTCTGACAGGCGCCGCGGTGATCAGGGAGAGAGAGCACGGAACGCTTGAGCACTTGCTTGTGATGCCGCTTACGGCGTTTGAGATCGCCATGGCAAAGGTATGGGCTAACGGATTGGTGATCCTGATCGCGGCGGCTGTATCGATCTTCGGGATAGTCCAGATGACATTGAATGTGCCGTTCGCCGGTTCTCACGCGTTATGGTTCTTTGGCGTGGTGCTGTATCTATTTTTCGCTACCGCGCTCGGTATATTTCTTGGGACGATATCGCGGTCTATGGCTCAATTCGCGCTTTTGAACATTCTGGTGGTTATGGTGCTGATGCTTCTTTCGGGAGGATCGACCCCGATCGAGAGCCAGCCGGAATGGCTTCAGCGGCTTACATACTTTTTGCCGTCACGTCATTTTGTCAGTTTTTCCCAGGCGATTATTTATCGCGGCGGGGGATTATCCGCGGTGTGGCATCAATTTTTAATGGTTAGCGCTATCGGCCTTGGTTTTTTTGTATACAGTCTGTCACTTTTTCGGAAATCGATCGCGGTCACAAAATGAAGTGATAGGAACAGGCTATTCGTCTCGACTTGAAATAACACGTATGTTATAATTTTGCTGTTTTTATAAAGATATTCTTAAGTCCGTTTCATTGATAAGTTTAGGAGTCTCGTATCCAATTGAGGAGAAACAAAATGAGATCTACAATCGCTTTTCTTATGCTGATGGTATGCTGTTCCGGTTGCGCGATGGGCCCGCGTTATCATGAGCCGGCTATGGAAATACCAAAGACCTATCGCAGTTACAATACACAGCAAGAGGGCGAGGCGATGATCAATCTTCCATGGTGGGGAGTGTTTAAGGATCCGGTGTTGCAGGGTTTGATCCGTGAAGCCATGACGAATAACTACGATCTTAGAGCCGCGGCTTGGCGCGTGGAAGAGGCCCGGGCGGTTGTCGGTTCTACCAGTTCGCAGCTTTTCCCGCAGGTCGATTTAACAGGCGGGATCTCAAGAGAACGCAATTCTCAGGATAGTACTCCCGCGTTAAACAGATTTTCTTCAACTTACACGGGCGGTTTTAATACCGGTTGGGAAGTGGACGTGTGGGGAAAGATACGTCAGGCTGTGGTTTCGGCTAAGGCGCAGTACCTGGCGACGGAGAACGCGCGTAAAGGTGTTATGGTCACGCTTGTTGCCGATGTCGCCGAAACTTATTTCAAGATCCTTGAGCTTGATCTTGAGCTGGATATCTCGAAAAAAACACTCCAGACCAGAAGGGATAACCTGGAACTTTTTTCCAAACGTTTTAAGGGAGGAGTTGCTTCTGAACTCGAGACTTCGAGGGCCGCGGCTGATTACGAGCAGACTGCCGCGAATATCCCTGACCTTGAGAGGCAGATCGCGAACCAGGAGAATAAACTTTCAGCCCTTCTTGGCAGAAATCCCGGTGCAATCAATAGGACAGCGGTGTTGTCTCAGGAATCTTTTGTGCCCGGCCTTCCCGGAACAGGCCTTCCTTCGGAATTATTGAAAAACCGTCCGGATATCATGGAAGCGGAACAGCTGTTGCGTTCGGCTAACGCCGAGATCGGTGTTGCCGAAGGCGAATTTATGCCGAGCTTTAACATGACAAATTTTTTAGGTGTTGAGGGGAACCGTTTCCCGGACGCGTTCAGTTCTAAAGGATATACGTGGTCGCTCGGCGGCAATACGGATCTTCCGGTTTTTGACGGCGGTAAAAATCTGTCCGGATATGCGGGCGCTAAAGCCACGTGGAGCGAGTACATGGCGTCGTACAAACAGAAAGTAGTGGGTGCGTTCCGTGAAGTTTCGGATGCTCTTGTGAACATCGATAAAGTCAAAGCGGTAAGAGAAAGCCAGGAAAAACAGGTCGACGCGCTTAAAAAGTCCGCGAACCTATCCAGATCCAGATATGAAGAAGGGTATTCCAGTTATCTCGAGGTAATAAACGCGGACCAGCAATATTATGAGGCGCAGAATCAGCTTGCGCGCACTCAAGGTTCGCAGGCTATTTATTATGTCCAGCTTTACCGCGCTTTGGGCGGCGGCTGGCAGGTAGAGCCGGATAAAAAATAATTCCGGATCGGAATAGCCGAGATCGTACCGTCCTAAAGGTGTTCGAATAGTGTCCAGATAGGAACCGTCAATGTGTGTGTACCAACATCTGCACGATACTTGATGCTAAAGCTCTGCAAAACATAATCTATGGGCCGTGTTAAAGGTATTCTTATCCTTGTATTGATTTTGTAACGCTATCGTGCTATTATTGGCATATGCCAATAATGGAAAAGGAGTTGTATGGCCAGACCCTGTCGATGCCGAAAAATAGACTGTGAGCCCGGATCCGATTATTTCAAGCCTAGAGGTATCCCTTTAAGCATGCTGGAAGAGGTCAATTTAACGCTGGATGAGGTCGAGGCTATGCGTCTTGCGGATATCCGTGGGATGTATCAGGAAGATGCAGCTAAAAAGATGGGGGTTTCACGCCAGACATTCGGTAATGTCATCGCGTCCGCGCGTAAAAAGACGGCCGATGCAATATTGAACGGCAAAGCGCTTAAGATATCCGGCGGAGCGGTCAGGCAAGTTAAAAATAAATGTTGTAAAAAGAAAAGAGGAGAGAGTAATGAAAATATGCATACCTACGGAAGGTAACGAAGGAATGAACGCGAAAGTGTATGGACATTTTGGCAGTGCGCCGTTCTTTACGATAGTCGACAGTAAAAGCGGGGCTATCGAAATAGTGGACAACGCTAATCAGCACCACGCGCACGGGATGTGTCAGCCGATGAACGCGTTGACCGGAAAACAGGTAGACGCCGTTGTTACCGGTGGAATGGGCGCTCGGGCCGTACAGAAACTTAATGAGGGCGGAATAAAGGCGTATCGGGCTTTACCGGGTACGGTGGCCGATATCGTAAGTCAATTCAATCAAGGCGGTTTGGAAGAGATCACGGTCTCGAACGCATGTTCACAACACGGATGCCATTGAAATGAAAATAACCTTGATAGCCGAAGGATCGACGAAATGGCAGCGTTTCATTAAACGCTGGGGCGTTTCGTTCCTGATAGGGGAAGATATCCTTTTTGATGCTTTCGGCGATCCGCGCGCATTTCAGAAAAATTTAGATAAGTTCAAGATCGATATTGGGAAGATCAACCGTATAGTTTTATCGCACGATCATTGGGATCATGTTTCGGGGTTTTGGAATATTATCCCTCGTTTGAAATCTCCCACGGTGTATATTTGTTCTCGATCCGGACAAAGTTTCAGGAACCGCGTCATGGCGGCGGGCGTAAATATAGTTAATATCACGGGCATGGCGAAGATCAGGGACAACGTATATTCTTCCGGTGAACTTAAGGGCGAGATAAAAGGGGAAACCATATATGAACAATCGGTTGTTATAGAAACCGGCTCGGGCCTTGTGTTGATCTGTGGTTGCGCTCATCCGGGAGTGGTTGATGTTGTTCGGCAAGTAAAAAGAGAATTCGGTAAAGATGTTCGTTTTCTAATTGGCGGTTTCCATCTAAAAGACAACGATAGTTTGACGAACGAGGACATCGCTAAAGCATTGTTGGAGCTTGGTGTTAGAAAGATCGCCCCGATGCATTGTACGGGGAAGGACGCTGTAAAAACCATCAGTCGAGTGTTTGGGGATGGGGTTGTTCTTTTAAAGGAAGGGGCGAGTGTGGAACTATGAACAAAATAGTCATGATTCTTGGGACGTTTCCGATTTTGTTTGGAGATGTGTCCCGCTTCTAATCTCAGACTTGTCCCAAATCTAATCTCAGATCTGTCCCCGCGCTGAGATCAGACCTGTCCCTTATCATCTATTCGCGATTTTCGATTCTCTAAACGTTTTGGGCGGGGAGACCCCGCCCCTACGATTATCTAATCTCGAATCTCTGTCCGTTTTGGGCGATCTGCTCCGGGAAGAAAAGCGGTTTGTTGCTAACTCGCGCCGTGTTTTTTTTGTTGAGTGGGACAGGTGTGGGATTGGGGTGAAAGGTTGCGTAAATTGTGTCAAAGTGTCAGAGTATCATGTGTCAGGCGGGAAACGATTATTAGCTGTTAGTTTTACATGTAACATTACACATATAAACTAAAAGCTAATCCTTAACAGCAAAAACTTTTATTTGACACTTTTATACATGACACGTGATACATGATACCTTTTCAAGGTGGGATTGGTTTCAGAACCGTCCCGGAAATGACTGCTTGCGCCTTAATATTGGCTCGATATTAGGCCGATAGAGTGTTATGATGTATCGGGAAAAACGCAGGGACTGGAATGAATATTAAAACAAGGGGAAATAAATGGAATGGACATTGAGCTGGGGAGCATGTTTTAAAATAGCGTTATTGATAGTTTTTTTTCACGCATCGAAGAATATGGTAAAAAGACTGCAGGAGAAATATTGCCCTCTCTGCAAAGTCGATTCTTGCTGCAAATAACCGGTGATTTTACAAACAGGGTCGGGCCGGCACGATTAAAGATGCAGGCTCGGCCTTGTTTATTTATTAACATAGGATGAAAGAAACATGGCACTAATAAGTTTATTGGAAGTTTCATTGAGTTTTGGAGGCCCGCTTATTTTTGATGACCTGAGCCTTCAGCTGGAAACGGGCGAGCGAGTTGCGCTTCTAGGCCGTAACGGTGCCGGTAAAACTACGATGATGAAGGTTATGGCCGGCGAGATAGAGATACATCGCGGCAAGGTTATATATCAGAAAGGGCTGCGCTTCGCGTATCTTCCTCAGGAAGTTCCCACCGGCATGACAGGCACTGTTTTTGACATTGTTCTTTCCGGTCTTGGCGCGCAGGTGAAACTTCTGGCTGATTATCATCATCTTACACACCGCCTTCAGACTGAAGATTCGCCAGAACTTATGCGGCAGCTGGGCATTCTTCAATCCGAAATAGATCATACCGGCGGCTGGGACCTGAATATTCAGGTTGAAAATGTTATCGAACAAATGAAGCTTGATCCTGAATCCGATTTCTCAACATTGTCCGGCGGACAGAAAAGACGGGCATTGTTGGCGCGGGCGCTTGTTATCAAGCCCGAGGTTATTTTGCTGGATGAACCGACGAACCATCTGGATATCGATTCGATAGAATGGCTTGAAGGATTTTTAAAAAATTATCCGGGAACGGTATTTTTTATTACACATGACCGGACGTTTATGACACACCTGGCTACCAGGATAGTCGAGCTTGACCGCGGCAAGATATTAAGCTGGTCTTGCGATTATAAGACTTTTTTGGAACGAAAACAGGCCGCACTGGACAATGAAGCCTCTTATTGGGCTAACTTTGATAAAAAATTGGCGCAGGAAGAGATCTGGATCCGGCGCGGTGTTAAGGCCCGCAGATGCCGTGAGGAAGGGCGTGTTAATGAGCTTTTGCGCCTAAGGGAAGAAAAGAGAAATCAGCGTAAGCAGGAGGGGCTTGTTCGCATGCAGGCGCAAGAGACCGAGCTTTCCGGGCATCGCGTGATAAAGGTGTCGAATCTGGGGTTTAGTTACGGGGATAAATGTCTTATTCGTGATTTTTCCACACAGATCATGCGAGGCGATAAAATAGGTCTTATCGGTCCGAATGGCAGCGGCAAGACAACTTTGCTGGAGATCCTTTTAGGAAAGCTTCCGCCCCAGAAAGGCAAAGCCAAGATGGGGACAAAAATAGAGATCGCTTATTACGATCAGCTTCGCGAACAGTTGAACGAAGAAAAAACTGTCGCGGAAAATGTCTGTGAAGGAAGCGATATGGTCTCGATCAATGGCAAGCCCAGGCACATCATCGGTTACCTTCAGGATTTTCTTTTTACTCCCGATCGTATCCGTACGCCGGTAAAAGTTCTCTCTGGCGGGGAACGTAACCGCCTTGTACTTGCAAAACTTTTTACTAAACCGTCCAATCTTCTTGTGATGGATGAACCCACCAATGATCTTGATATTGAGACGCTTGAGCTTTTGGAGGAATTATTGCTTGAATATTCCGGGACGCTTCTTTTGGTAAGTCACGACAGGACGTTTCTTAATAATGTCGTTACTTCCACGATAGTTCTTGAAGGTGCGGGGACTGTAAATGAATATCCGGGAGGATATGACGACTGGCTTAGCCAGCGCAAGCTGCAGGTGTCGGAAGTAAAGTATAAATTAAGCGCAGGGAGATCTGTTGAGCAGCAAAAAGAGAAGAATAAGCCTCGAAAGCTTACCTTTAAAGAAGCTAAAGAACTGCAGGAGATCGAGGAAAAAATAAAAAAGCTTGAAGAAGAACAGGCCGCAATTTTTTCGCTTTTGGCAGATCCGGCCTTTTATCAGAAAAATCCCGAAAAGATCGCGGAGTCAACAAATAGATCAGAAAAGCTGAAAGAAGAGATCCAGTCGGCCTTTGATAGGTGGGCGTATCTTGGGAGTTTGGGCGAAGCGGCGAAATAAATCGTAACTTTAGATGATATGCTAAAACATGCTATGCTAAAAAAGTGCCCTGTCCGAGATTCCGCCTCGCGGGTGGAATCCCGTAGTAAAAAGGAACCGCGGACTCGTGTCCCGTGGCTTCATCTATTGCCTCGAATTGTTCCAGTACTTGAATATCTCTGCCAGGGCAGAGTAATAACAGTTGTTATGGTTTAGGTAACTGTTATAAGTAAATAGGGGATGCCGTGAGGTATGTAGAAAAAATGGACGAAAAACATATTGTTACTCTTAACGAAAGTGTTATAATTGCACACTATGCCGAATGATAAATCAGATAAATTTTCCAAAGAAGATCTTGCACACTGCATCTCATTGCTTGAGAGCTTTGTCGAGGATAGCGCGCAACTGGCGCATCTCTCTGAAGAAGAACGGGTGATGCTTTTGAAAGCGGCCGGGAAACTGTCGCATCCTTATCTGGACGAGATCACGAAACGCAAAAAAGAAATCAGAAAAGTAAACCGCCAAAAGATCGCTAAGATCGATCGCATAAAACGCGCGGAAACCGGCATTCGTAAAGCGCGCGAGGCCGCTATATTTACTGCGCCTAAAAAGCTTCTCGGTGATGATGGTAATGCCGACTGCAAGTATGAAGAATTAAAATCTCCGCGGAATTGTTATATTTGTAAGGCTGAGTATACGCGTCTTCATTCGTTTTATGACGCAATGTGCCCGGCTTGTGCCGAATTTAATTATCAGAAAAGGTTTCAGACAGCCCCGTTAGAGGGTAAAGTGGCATTGATCACAGGTTCGCGTTTGAAAATAGGGTATCAGGCGACGCTTATGATGCTGCGTGCCGGAGCGCGCGTTATCGCCACGACCAGATTTCCCGTTGATTCCGCGACACGGTTTTCTAAAGAGGAAGATTTTTCACAGTGGCGAGATCGATTGCATATTTACGGATTGGATCTTAGGCATATCACCAGCGTTGAAATGTTCTGCACTTATATAGAACAAAAATACGATCGGTTAGACATATTGGTCAATAATGCGGCGCAAACTGTAAGGCGGCTTCCGGGTTTTTACGCGCATATGATGAGCAATGAAATGCGTGGTTTTAATGACCTGCCTGAATCTTTGCGGTTGACGTTGGGGCATTTCGAAGAATGTAAACGAAAAGTGGAGGCTTTCGCGAAGGCCAACCACTCGACAGAATTATCGTTGCCGCTCAGTTGGAGCGGGAGGGTGCCGGGGATAGGTATATCGGCGTCCGCACAGCTTTCGCAGATACCTTATTCGCATGATACGGAACTCGCCAAGGAAGAGGTTTTTCCGGTTGGGAAGTTAGACGCGGATTTGCAGCAAGTGGATCTGCGCCGTACCAATAGCTGGCGTTTGAAATTAGGCGAGATCGCCACGTCCGAGATGGTGGAGCTGCAGCTTATTAATGCCATCGCTCCGTTTATTTTATGCAACAGGCTTTCCAATATGATGAAGCGGGATTATACCGGCCAGAAACATATTGTGAATGTATCGGCGATGGAAGGAAAGTTCCTGCGTTTTAAAAAAGACGAGCGTCATCCGCATACTAACATGGCCAAAGCGGCTTTGAATATGCTTACGCATACGGCCGCCGCGGATCTGGCCAAAAGCGGTATTTTTATGAATGCCGTCGATACCGGATGGGTTACGGATGAAGATCCCGCGGAGTTAGCCGCGTTTAAACGTGAACATCATGATTTCCAGCCTCCTCTGGATATTGTAGACGGCGCGGCGAGGGTGTGTGATCCGTTTTTTGACGGTATTATTACCGGCAAGCATTGGTGCGGGAAATTTCTTAAAGATTATTTTCCAATCGATTGGTAAAACTCCCGGAATGGTTCTGATTCTGATCTGCCCCTGTTCCTCGCAAAACTCTGATGTGAGAAGACAAAATATTTTAATATTATCGATCCCCGATCGAAGCGTTCGGGGATGACTTTGCGTATGATGACATCTGCGGCAGGGCAGGGAATGCCTGAGCATCGCGTATGGAATTACAGGAGATTGTGTTCTTTCGAACGGGGCATCGAGAGGCCGAGCGGGCACGGATCTCCGCGTTAGCGGAGAGAGCGAGGCCGAACGCTGAGCGAAGAAATCCTCGCAGGGGATTTAGAGCGTCCCCGGTAGAAAGAACACAATCTCCTCGGGATGCTCGCAAAGCTCAGATGTGAGAAGACAAAATATTTTAATCTTTGTGTGCTAATGTCTCGTGGGAATTAGCAGGAGGGCTTATTGATATTTACATCGGCGATTTAGGTGGTATAATTGTTCGGTTCGTTGGATAAAATATCAAAAAAAGGAGCGGAACGTGGTTAAGGTGAACGAGTATTTTGACGGCAAAGTGAAATCTATGGTGGTTAATTCAAGTGAAGGAAAAAAGACTGTCGGAGTGATGGAAGCGGGGGAATACGAATTTACAACATCTTCGGAAGAAACCATGCTGGTCGTTGACGGCGTTATTAAAGTAATTCTGCCTGGTGAGGAAGAATGGGACGAATTTGGCGCTGGTTCATCCTTTACCGTTCCGGCCGATTCAAAATTCAAAGTACAGGTAGATCAGGATACTGCGTATCTTTGTAAATATGAGTAAAATTTAAAATAGCCCGTGCTTGTTCTTGGTTTCAGAACAAGTACGGGCTATCAAAGTAAACTGATGTTGGTTCGTATCTCTTGCGTTATCCGCAAAACTTTGTTATAATCCCGGCCTTATGAAAAAAATAAAGATCAAAAATATATCAAAGGAATGTTTTACCCGTAAAGGTTTTGGGGTTAAATGTTCAGTTTCATCTTGCCAGGACGCGTGCTGCCGCTACGGTGCCGATTTTGACAAAGAAAGCTATGAGAAAGTGTACGAAAACAGGCAACTTGTCGAAGTGGCTACAGGTATAGATCTTGATCTCTGTTTTGAAAATGAATGGCAGGGAGACAAGGATTATCTGGGAGGCGACTGCATTTTAAGTAAAGTCATGCCGTCCGGGTATTGTGCCTTCCACTCCCCGAATGGTAAGGGGTGCGTACTTTACCAGATAGCCGAAAAACATGGTGTTTCCAGAAGACTGATCCCTTCAATATGCAGATTATATCCGCTTACCTGGTCGGACGAGGGCGAACTCATCGTCTATGACGAAGACGGTGACGATATCGAGCTCGATTGTGTCTGCACGAATCCTGAAATGATGTCCGCTCAAAGCCTCTTTGAAACCCAAAAACGTGAGATCGACGATATTATCTCTTTTTAACTAATGTGTATGTTCTAAGCGATGAGTGACTGCGGACATTTATTCTCTTTGGCGCCCTGCAGTTGGCGTATAGGTTTGTTTTGTTTTTTTAAAAGGGTATACTTTATTCAAAACATACAATATAGCTTAAGGGGGAATAATGAGAGAGAGCATGCGAAAAAACGCAGTAAAAATGATTTTGCTTATAGCCCTGTTAACAGGGTTCGGGGGCAATGTTACGGATTGTGGTGCCGAAAAAGCGAATGTTGAAATGAAGACGATCGGGATAATAGGTGGAGTAAGCTGGGTGTCGTCGATAGAGTACTACCGTTTGATGAATGAAATGATGAGAGACAAATTTGGTCCGTTGCATTCTGCCAAAATACTTATGTTTTCGATAGAATTCGGTGAATTTTCGAAAGAGGAACGTCTCGCGGCGAAAGGGAATTGGGAGCCTTTGCGGCAGGTCATGATAGACGCCGCTAAAAGACTAGAGCGGGGCGGAGCGGATTTTATCGTCATCGCGTCGAATACGATGAATTCCACGGCCGAGATAATCAGCGCCAATGTTAAGATCCCGGTCCTTCATATAGCGGATGCCGTAGGCGAAAAGGTCAAAGAAAGCGGAATAAAAAAGGTCGCTCTTCTTGGGACAAAATACACGATGAGCCAGGATTTTTACCGGACACATATAGCTAAAATAAGCGGCGCGCAGGTGATAGTACCCACCGATGCGGAACAGGATTACATCAATACCGTGATATTTGACGAATTGTGCGCGGGAAAAATAGAACAAAAATCCAGAGAAGGCTTTGTCCGCATAATAGAACGTCTTGTCAAAGAAGAAGGTGCGGAAGGCGTGATCCTGGGTTGCACGGAGATCCCTTTGCTTGTGAAAGCGGGCGACGTGTCTATCCCGATATTTGACTCGACGGCAATACATTCCGAAGCCGCGGTCGAATACGCGATAAAGGACCTTGAATAGGATCGTTGCGTTCAGCTTTTGCCGGAGGGATACGCAAGATGTATTGTGGTTATTAAATATTTGTGATATGCTTAATGTTCAAAAACCGGTCTAATCTTATCGTGACTGAGTTGGCCGATAAGAGCGGGGGACCCAGGAAATAGGGGCGTATATCCGTAAACGGATTAGAGGATTCTCACCTCAAGCCCGTCAGCTAACCTCGCAGACTATAGAGAAGCCTAGTGATCACCAGAGACATGGCTCTCTGGTTTTTTATTTTAGGAGGTTTTATGTTCGATAAGAAGTCTGTAGCCGGGAATGTTCGCAGAATGATAGTGGGCGGCAAGAAAAATCCACTCGATAAAAACATCTTTCATCAAATATCTTTGATCGCGTTCTTCGCCTGGATAGGGCTTGGGGTGGACGGATTATCCTCTTCATGCTATGGGCCTGAGGAAGCTTACCTTGCGCTTGGCGGACACAGCTATCTAAGTATCCTCGTGGGCTTAATGACGGTCGCGACCATATTCGTGATCAGTTCCGGATATTCTCAGATAATAGAAAAATTCCCATCAGGCGGTGGAGGCTATGTTGTCGCCAGTAAACTGCTTTCGCCGATGATAGGCATGATATGCGGTTCGGCCCTTCTTATCGATTATGTCCTGACGATAACGCTTTCCATAGCCAGTGGCGCGGATGCCCTGTTCAGTTTTTTGCCGGCGGAATTCTCGCAGTATAAGTTGGTAGTAGCTCTCGCAGGGGTAGTGCTGCTTACGGTCCTTAATATGCGAGGCGTGAAAGAATCGGTAGTGCCGCTTATTCCGATATTCCTGATTTTTATCCTGATGCACTTTTTTGTCATCGTATATTCGCTGATCACGCATATGGGGCAGATGCATGTCGTAGCAGCGAGTGTAAGCCGCGATGTCTCCGAAAGTTTTTCACAGGTGGGGTTAGCGGGTGTATTGGCCCTTCTTATGAGAGCGTACAGTCTAGGTGCAGGGACATATACAGGGATAGAGGCCGTCAGCAACGGTTTACCCATACTAAGGGCGCCTCAGGTCGAGACCGGCAAAAAAACGATGTGGTATATGTCGATATCTTTGTCGTTCATGGTGTTCGGGCTTATGATAGCGTATCTTTTGTACGGCGTAGCACATGTTCCCGGGAAAACATTGAATGCGGTGCTTTTTGAGAAGATGGTCGGTTCATGGGGTTATGCCGGCATTGTATTTTTATTTGTGATATTGATATCCGAAGCGTTGATACTTCTGATAGCGGCACAGACAGGTTTTCTGGGCGGGCCCAGGGTCCTTGCGAACATGGCCGTCGATAGATGGTTCCCCACAAAGTTCTCCAGCCTGAGCGACAGATTGGTCACGCAAAACGGTATTCTTCTTATGGGCGCGGCGGCGTTCATCACGATGTATTTGTCAAAAGGCTCGGTTAAGTTCATGGTGATCCTGTACAGTATAAATGTTTTCATAACATTCTGTCTTTCCCAGCTTGGCATGGTCAGGCACTGGTGGATAAATCGCGGCGAAAAGTGGAAAAGAAAGATCATCGTGAACGGAGTGGGGTTCTTATTGTGTTTATTTATTTTGACGTCGGTAGTGATAATAAAATTCAACGACGGTGGATGGATAACTATACTGGTGACCGGGCTGTTGGCGGCTTTTGCGGTGTGGATAAGAAAACATTATTTGTATACGCTACGGCAGCTGCGTCGCCTGAATTCATTGATGGAGGCGGCGAAACTGTCTATCGATCAGATGCTCCCGGAGAATAAAACGAAGTTCGATCCTAAGGCTAAAACGGCGGTCGTATTCGTTAACGGGTATAACGGCCTGGGATTGCATTCTTTGTTCAATGTTGTAAAACTTTTCGGTGATGAATTCAAGAATTATGTTTTTGTGCAGATAGGTGTTCTGGACGCCGGTAATTTCAAAGGCGCTGAAGAATTGGATAATTTGAAGAGCGGGATCGAGAAAGAAGTGGCACAGTATGTGGAATTTATGCGATGTCAGGGGAAACACGCCGAAGGTATGACCTTTATCGGAGTGGATGTATTGTCTGAGCTGGAAAAGGTGGGGCCGATCATAATCGGGAAATATCCGAATTCAATATTTTTCGGCGGCCAATTGGTATTTTTAAAAAACACCATAATCGATAAATGGCTGCACAACTACACGGTATTTGCCATGCAACAACAGTTCTATCAGGAAGGAATACCCTTTATAATCCTTCCTATTCGTGTGTAGCGAGGAAATAATATTTATTTAACGAAACCGGGTAAGAATGCCTCTTTTTTTACTCTCTCGGACTGTCCTTGGTAGCAGGTTTTCCTGTATCCGCGAATAGGACACCGTTACTGTCTATCATGAAATGCCTGAGTTTTGAGTCAGTCGCTTCAGGGTCGGCGTGGACCTCAAAGTCATAACCGTTCTGATCTATGGTGAATATGTACGCACCGCTTTTTCCGCCTGCCAGAGCCTTTGATATCAGCCCGTTCTCCGCAAGATACGAAAGAGATAGGGAAGGAGTGACGGCCTCGCCGTTGGAATTATAGTCCTCTCTTGAGACCGCCGCTAGAGCGCCGGTTTGTATCTGCCGGAGTTCCGCTAAAGTCTTGACTTCTATGGCTTTATTCAACATCCCGCCCATACTGAAAGAGGATCTCTGCGGCGCGGGTTTAGCGGGTTCCTTTTTCACGGATTCGGTTTTTACCGCGGGTTTAGCGGCGGCCGGTGTGGCTTTGCCGATGTCCGGGATCTTCATTTCCAAACGGAGGCTTTGCCCATCCGAAATGGACGTGAGGGAGACATAATTTTCCCCGATGTCCACGATCTTGTAATTTCCGCAGGTATCGCCTTTTTTATATATGTTCCCGTTTATAACGGCGCTTAAGTTCTTTTGAGAAGAGAAGTCGCCCATGACGCCGTCTAAAGTAAGGCTTTTATTTTCGGCTGAAGCGTGCAAGGAGATTAAAAGAAAACATGCAAATATGAGACAGGAGTATTTTTTCATTTTGCCTCCCGGTTCTTGGTGTTATGGATAGTTTACTTCAGCCGTTTATTTTGGACAATATTCTTTATGATAAATATTCGATGACGGGTTTTACGTTTTGAGCCTGGGCGAGTTTTTTTGTTATGGCAAATGTTTTCGGCGTAACGGTCTGTGTGCCTTCCATCGATGCCGTAGCGGCGCCGAAAAGATTTCCTGTATGAACGGCTTCCTCGAAGGACTTTCCGTTTGATAACGCGTATAGAACGCCCGCTTTCAGCGAATCGCCGGATCCGGTAGGGCAGGCGAGTTTGATTTTGATACCTTTTTCTTTAATGATGCGATCTTTAAGAACAAGCATGAGCCCGGCTTTATCCATCGAAACCAGCACGCCCAGAAGATTGTATTTTTCTCTCAATTTTATCGCGTATTCTCTTACGGTCTTTTCAGTGATAGTGTCTTTGTCTAGATCGCCCGGTTTTGTCAGGCCACTGGATGCAAGTATTTGTACGAATTCTTCCACGTTGGGTTTTATTATGTCCTGTGGGGTGTCTCTTGGGATATCAAGGACCGACATTGTTTCTTCTTTGCCGGATACAAATTTGAAATCTATCAGGAATTCAACTTGGTCCTGAAATTTTTCTTTTACCGCCTTTATCAAGGAAGCGTAGTAAGCCAGGGAGCGGTCATATTTTATAGGTCCTCCCGCCGAAAGAACAAGCCACACAGGGCGAGTGTTTTTTTTGAGAATTTGAGAGATTATGGATAATGCCTTACGATTCATGGTTTTTAAGGTCTTTCTTGAGACCTTTTCGGCCCACCCGAACATCGCGGGAAGCGTTTCGCCGTCGATGATGTGGTAGATAGCCGCGGGAGCGTCTTCTTTTGCGTCGCGGATGAGCGTGGATATTATGTGCTTGTTCAGGAAGTTTTTCTCCCAGGCGTCAGTGATAGTAAGCCCATTTTTCCCGGCCAGAGCTACGAGGGCTATCTTTTCGTTAAAATGGCTGAATACTTTTGATACATTGATCTGATCGCCTCCGGCATCTATGCGGCAGGAAACTAAGTGCAAAGCCTTGTCCTGTCCGGTTTTCCATTCCAGCGTGACATCAAGAAGACCGGCGTGGTTTATCCCCAGTACACGGATATTCGATAAGGAACTCCGGCCGGGCTTTTTATAGTTGCCGGGGGCTATGGGGTGAATGACGTGACGTGCGATGTCGCGATTTATGCGTCGTTTTTCTCTATCAGATAGGGGAATGTATCTATGCTTTACGGCTTTTTCTAAAGCAGGACCGGTAAGCGTTGTTATGCCTAGGCTTTTCGATAATACGAATTTTATGTCTGATTCTGTGTCGTTCATAAAATGGCGCTTTCTTTTTTTGTAAACCGCGTCAGGGAAAATTCGCACGGTTATTTTACCCTTTTCAGACTTTGTAGTACATAGTTTTTTAGGCCGTATCGCCGCGAATAGCCCTACGGCGGACGTCCGAAGCCCCCTCATTGACAATAATATGCGTAAATGCTATACTTCCATATCCGCAAAGTGTTTAATGGATGGATTTAATGCCGGAATCGCCGCATCTTGGGCCGTTTCCCGGTTGTGATAATAAAATTCCTGTCAGGGGAAAAGGAGCATATTCAGCATGGAGAGAAAAATTCTCTTCGTCTCTGATTTTGATAAAACGCTATCCGTAGGAGATATAGGGTATATACTGAGCGCGAAGATCGGTATACCGGCGGAACGGTTTGAACAGAAGATCGAAGATATAAAACGCAGAAATATCGTACAGCTCGGCGGGGAGCTCGCGCATCTTATCGTCCGGGACCCGGATTATATAGGGAAAGTGACGAAGAGCCTTCTGTATGAAGTCGGGAAAGAGATCACGCTAAAAAAAGGCGTCCCGGAGCTTATGAGTATATTGGCTGAGGGAATAGATAATTTTAAATTCAGTACGTATATCGTTTCGGCCGCGCCTAAAGAATGCGTTGATAAAGCCGTAGGGCACATCCTTCCTGTGGAGAATATTTATGGCACCACGTTCGTTTACAAAAACGATGTTATTCAGGACGTGGAAAGGACCAACGCGGGGCATGCGAAAGTGGCGACCCTGGATATGTTGAAACAAAAAGAGAATGTCACGCGGTACGCCATAGTCTATGTCGGCGATGGCTCGAGCGACGTTCATGTTATGCTGCACATAATGTCTTATCAAGGTTATACGATAACGGTTTCCCCGGCGCCCTACATGGGGCATATCTGCCGGAGAAGCGTTATATCCGATAATGTTCTTTCTATTTTGGTTCCCATTCTTCAGGATATGCTTAAATATGATCAGGGAAAGGTCCGCAAATTTTTTGAGGACAGAAAACATCCTATCCTGGAATGGAACAGGGCCGATACAGAGTGGTTGGATATTGATTAATGCGGATAATTCGGGCAGACTATGCACCGGGTTCTCATAAATTTTTTAGATAGACGTGATATTTACCGGCATTTGTTATGATTGCTGAGATTGTTCTATAAAAAATGGAAAAGGAGAAAACTCGATGCAGCAAGAAGCTAATCTCGTTGATAGGAAGATGACTTTGCGTGACCGCCTTCCTCTTTTGACCAAACTATCTTACAGCCTTGGCACAGCGGTTGATATGTGGGGTCTTTGGTTGTATCCGGCTGTCGCGTTCGCGGTATTTAATATGTATCTGGGTGTTGAGCCGTGGCTTGTCGGTTTGGCGCTTACCTTGATCAGGATACTGGATGCCTTTGTGGATCCGATCGTGGGCTGGGTATCGGATAACCTGCGTTCTAGATGGGGACGCCGTCGTCCTTTTATTTTGGTAGCCGGTATAGTGGCGGGGCTCGCGTTGCCGGTCCTTTTTATGGTATCCCCCGAGTGGGCTGAAATGAAATTTCTCGGTGTGTCCGTTGTGTTTTGGTACATGGTAGTATCCACAATGCTTTACATGCCTATCGTTAGCTGTTTTACCGTTCCTTATTACAGTCTTAGCTGTGAAATGTCGCCTGATTATGAAGAACGTACGTCTATCATGTCCTATCGTAGTATGGCTCAGAAAGTAGCGGAGCTCGGTAATTTTTACGCTTTAAAGTTCACTAACCTTGCGTGGTTCCTTATCCCGGGAACGGGGCAGAAAAATACGCTTCTTGGTATGCAGGTATATTCTTCGATACTAGGTGTCGTAATGGCGATATTCGCCGTGGTCATTTTCTTCAGAGTGAAAGAACGTTATTATGAAAAAGTGGTCGTTAAAGTTAAGGAAAAGATCTCGATCCTGAGCGGATTGGGTGAAACGCTTAAATGTAAACCATTCCGCCAGATGGTGGTCATGGGTGGGGCTTTTACTCTTGGGACAAGCATGGTGGGATCTCTTGGTTATTACGCGACGGTTTTTTATGTGTCGGGTGGGAATAAAATAGTCGGTGATAACTGGCAGTTCTGGATGGGAGTGGCATTCATGGTGGGAGGTCTTATAGGTGTTCCTCTTCACGCGGCTTTGTCCCATCGCATAGGTAAAAGAGAGGCTGCGGTTGTGGCCTGTATCATAGGTATTTTCGGTTACGGTGGTTCATGGTTCCTTTATACTCCGGATATACAATGGCTTCAGACCATAGCTTCCGGTTTAATGGGTATGGCCGCCGCGTCGCTTTGGATGCTGCATAGTTCAATCGGGGCGGATATTATTGACTACGATGAGCTTAGTACTAAAGAAAGAAGAGAAGGTTCTTTTACGGCGTGCGCTTCATATATTTTGAAATTAGGCAACTCGTTAGGTTATTATTTTTCGGGGCTTATTCTGACATGGTCAGGTTTTACCTGGAAACTTCAAGTTCAGGCCCCGGAGACGATATTATGGATCCGTTCCAGTCTGGCTTTTTTGCCGATATTCGGATTGGTGGTAGCGATCATCTTTGTCCTGCGCGTGCCTCTTACAAAGAAAAAATCAGAAGATATCCGTCGCGAGCTTGAAGCCCGTAGAGGAACCGTATAAATAGTGCGTGGTTAACATTGTGAAAAGAAGCCGTTTTTAATAACGGCTTCTTTTTTTTAGTTGTATAATTAAAAAGTCCGTACGAAATGATTTACAGGACAATATGGAGTGAAATGATAAAAACCACGGCGAAAATAAAGTTTAATGTGATTGTGGGATTGAGTTTTATGTTGTTTCTATCCTCGGCGGCGGTAAGGGCGGATGAGATCCAAATGGATGGAGGCGGTAAGGTGATAAAAACGGAATTAAAAGGGCAATATTCATGTGAACGTTTGAACTCTATTTTTAAAGATCCGCGTATGGGATTGGATACTTCACGTTATGGGTTTAGTCCAGCTGAAAATACTGTAGCTTTATACAAAATAAAATATGTGACAACTAATCCCAAAAAAAACAATGTTGAAGAAAAAGTGTCAGGGCTTATCGCCGTTCCGATCGGGATAAAAGGCCCGGTGCCACTACTTATCTATATGCACGCGACGGATTTTTCAAGGAACGCTACGCCCTCGAATCCGGAGTTATTCCCGGAAGCGCAGGTTGTGGTGACGGTTTTCGCGGGGCGGGGATACGCGGTGTTTATGCCGGATTACATAGGTAAAGGGGATTCCAAAGTAAGACATACGTATATGATAGCGGACTGCGAGGCGCGGTGCGGATCGGATATGATCATAGCGGGAAAGGCCGTATGCGAAGAGATGGGGGTATCTTTATCCGGTGATATTTTTTTAAGCGGCTGGTCGCAGGGCGCCCACTCGGCCATGGCGCTCGCCCGTATGCTGCAGGAAGAAAAATATCCTGGCGTGCGGGCTGTAGCCGCTATTTCAGGGCCTTACGATATGTATCTTACATGGTGTCAATGGCTCAAGGGCCCGACGGCGAAAGAGGTGCCGTCGTTGATCGCCTATATCATTCTGGCATATGAGGAATATTACGCGGAGCTAAAAGGATTAGCGGATTCCGCCGAAAGGGATGGATACAAAGATCTTTCAATGGCTATCTTCGATACCGACAATCTTGATGAGAACGTTATCGGACAGTTCGGGCGTGTGCCAGGTGATATTTTAAAAGACGATTTTAGCCGTAATATTCTTGAGGGAAAGAACGATTTCGTGCGTATCCTGAAAGAAAATGAGGTTTATAAATGGCGTCCCGAAATGCCGGTACGTTTTTATTACGGCGGCGGAGATCTGATAGTTTCTCCTATGGTCGCTAAGACCGCGTATTTATACCAGAAAGAGCACGGAGCGAAAGTGGATATCGTTAGCGCCGGAGACAATGCTTCGCATCCCGAGACTTTCTTTTTCGGTATAAGCGGCGCGAGGAAATGGTTTGACGCGATAAAGAAATGATACTGTTCGGATTCGCAATATCACAATAACAACTCCGGGTTTATTCCAATATCGCAACGGCGGGCATATCCGATTTGCCTTTTCATTTCTGATCTCCCGGCGTTTGACTCGCGCTGGAGCGTAAATTATTTTTAATCGGATAACGGCAAATCTGACATGCCCGCCGTTGCTATGTGTGTGATTTGATATCGATGTAAAAGACATGTTCGGCGAAGAAGTTTATGTTTATTCTGCTGGGGATACTTATCGATGTCATGCCCGAACGCTTTTATCGGGCATCTATAACATTAAAATCATTTCACTTTTATATCATAGATTCCCGCTAAATGCGTGCGGGAATGACATCAGTCTCGGCTTGCCGATGCCCCGTACGAACGAACACAAACTTCTCTTTATCGTAATTTGCCGTTATTCGAATGACATTGGTCCCCGAGCAAAACATTTCGGGGCGAAAAAAGATAGTATAAATTTTTACACGATCTATGGGTGCCGAGATTTGTTTTGAGGATTTGGGTGTGGTATGATGTAACCTGATCAGTGGATGTTTTTCTTTCAAGCAGTTTGTGTTCGTAAATGAAAGGGGAAGGTATGGTCGCAAAAATACGTGTCATGTTGATAGTGACCATGCTGCTATTAATTTCGCATAGCGGTATGGCCCAGCAGGGATCGACAGAGAGCGATAAGAAAGCACTGGATATTCTAAAAAAGATGAGCGATACGATAACGCAGGCTAAAACGGTGAGTTTTGAGACCAGAAGTATGATCCCGGTCAAAGGCCCAGGAGATATATGGGTGGATCTGCACGGGGCTTCACGGGTGGTAATGGGCGGCAAGGATAAGCTTTTTGTAGAAACAAGAGGGGATTTTTCACATTACGATCTGTACGTTAACGGAAAAACAATAACGGCCTACGCGCCGGAAAAGAACGTTTATGCCGTTAAAGAAGGCCCGGGTACTATCGATGCGATGATAGAGAACACCTATAAAAACAAGGAACGGACATTTCCTTTTGCCGATATTCTTGTGTCGGATCCGTATGCGGTTCTTACTAAAGATGTCAAAAAAGCCGTGTTTGTCGGATATTCCGATATTGACGGGATCCGTACCGAGCATCTGGCGTTCGTGTGCGAAGGTGTGGAGTGGCAGATATGGATTGGTGCCGAGGACCATTTGCCCCGTCTTATTAATGCTACATTTGCGGGGACTGATATGGAACCGAGCCAGATCGTGAAAATATCCGCCTGGAAGATAGATGGCGAGGTCGATGCCGGGAGTTTTGATTTCAAAAATACGACCGGTGCCGTTCAGGTGGAATTCAAGAAGCCGCAGGAGGTCTTATCATGAAAATAATAAAAATATGCGCGATACTCTTTTTAGCGGCAGGTATGTTTTTCTGGTCTAACGATTGTATGGCATGGAGGGGCGGCGGTTGTCACGGTGGTGGTGGCGGAAGAATGGGGGGCGGACGAGATTTTAGCGGCGGCGGACGTGAGTCTAGCGGTGAAAGCCATAACTTTGACCGCGCGGGACGGAGTGGGGACCGTACATGGGAGCCGTCAAAACATAATGAGAATACTCCATCGCATAACGGGAACCAGCCGGATCATCACGGCGACAATCCCCCTGACGATCATGGGGATCATCCGGATCATCACGATAATCCTCCACCCGATGATCATAATGTGAATGTTGATGTCCATTATGACGATGCCTGGTATGGTTGCGGTGTGGCCGAGGGAGCGATAGCCGGTATGGCGGTCGGCGCGATGGTAGGTTCGGCGGCGGCCAGTAATTCGGAACCTGCACCTGTTGTCGTGCAGCAGACGGTGAACGTTCTGCCGGTAGGGACGAATGTGTCGATGCTTCCCGAGGGGAGCCAGGTCCAGAACGTGGGCGGAACACAGTATTACACCTGCGGGGGTGTTTGGTATAAACCGTATTTCGGTAGTAACGGCGTGTATTATGAAGTGGTGCCTGTTCCTAGTCAGCAGTAAAATAACGGATCGTCACATGGAAGTCGGACTGTGATAATAGATATTTATCCGACTTCCATGTGGTCTACTCAGGAGGTATCATGGTCGATGAAAAATTTGAACCGGAGATCATTTCTGAGAAATTTGACGAATGGACGAAGGGTAAAAGCCCGAAAGAAGCCAGTATATCGGTTTTTGAGCATATACGCGATATCCCGTACGCGATCGTGGCCGAATTTCGGGACCCTAAAATAGGCCCTCAAAAAATGCTTGAGACGAATAAGGGCGGATGCCAGCCAAAACATAACCTTCTTGCGTTGTATTTTAAAAAATTGGGCATACCTGTCAAATACGTTACATATGAATTTAAATGGGATGATCCTTCCTTTAAATATCCGCCGGATCTCGATGAGATGAAAAAAGTGGTTCCCAATGCATATCATCTTGCTATAAAAGCCAAGATAGAAAACAGATGGACCCTTGTCGATGCGACATGGGACAAGCCCCTCGCGAAATTGGGATTCCCAGTGAATTTTGTATGGGACGGGATGAGTGATACTAAAAATGCCATTCATCATATTTCCGCGCTTTCGCATGAAACCCAGGAAGAACGATATGCGTATGAAATGGAGAGAAGAGGGCTTATCGCTGAAGAGGTTAGGGTTGTTTATTCCGATTTCATCAATAAATTCAATAAATGGATCATCAGCGCGCGATGAATCCCCGTATATGATACTTTTCGATCGGCGGTGATCATAATGTTAGACAAGCCGCTCGCTACAGGAGTATAATAATCATAGTTCTTCCTCAAATGTTCTACTCATCCGTTTCTCAGTGTTTTACCGGTGTTATGCTCTCTTTTGGGGGTAGCCGTGAATAGGGAAGAAGAAAACGGAAACGAACTGTTTGGCAAAGAAGATCTTCTGCAAAAGAGGATCGCCGAGCTTGAAGCCGAAAATATAAAGCTTAAAAAAGACGAAGAGCAGAACCGTCGGACATTGACCCATCTGGATTTCCTGACTAGATACGCAAACGATATCATCATCCTTCTTGATGAGAATTTTAATTTTATTGAGGTCAATGAACGCGTTGTTGATGTATACGGATATACGCGTCAAGAATTGATAGGCATGAACGCGATCCGTCTCAGGGCGCCGGAAGCGAGGACCTCATTTAAGGAACAAACCGCTATCGCGCCTTCTGGGAGAAATTTGTTTGAGACGATCCACCAGCACAAAAATGGTAGACAGTTCCCGGTTGAGATCAGTTTGCGTGTGTTTGAGTCGGGAGGGAAGAAGTATTATCAGGCTATTATCCGGGATATCTCGGAGCGTAAGAAAATAGAAAAAGCGTTGCGTGAAAGTGAGTTGAAATACCGTACTTTGTTTGAAACTGCCAGAGAAGCGATCGTTATCCTGAAGGAGGGCCGGTGTGTGGACTGCAACACCGGTGCGTTGGAGATGTATGGATATAGCTCGAAGGATGTGGTGGGCACGGATATTTTTAAATTCGCGCCGCCTGTGCAGCCTGACGGGCGGGATTCCCGCGAAAAAGGGTTGGATCTTATCAGAAAGGCGATCGCCGGCGAGCCTCAGTTTTTCGAATGGGAAAATATTCGCGGCAACGGCACGCAGTTTACGGCGGAGATCAATATGACCCGTGTCGAGATCGAAGGGGAAACTTTAGTGTTGGCAGTGGCGCGCGATATTGCGGAGCGCAAACGTACGGAAGCGATATTGCGTCAGAGCGAGGAAAGGTTGCGCAGTATTTTGTGGAATGTGCCGGTCGGGGTTTGTATCGCGAAGGATCGCGTGTTTGTCAGCGCTAATAAATGCTGGTGTGATATGTTCGGATATCCCGAGGACGCTATACGAGGCCGAAAAACCCGCATGATGTATGAAAATGACGAGGAACATGAAAGGGTAGGCCGGGAATTGTATGCCGATCTTCGGGGAAAAGGTAAAAAATCCGTTGAAACCCGCCATATGCGCAAAGACGGCTCGATGCGCAACGTTGTCGTGAGTGTCGTACCTTTGAGCACGTCAGATCTTCCCGGTGGAGAGACATTGTCTATAGTGACCGATATCACCGAGCGGAAACAATACGAAGCGGAACTTGAAAAATACCGGAAACACCTCGAAGATATGGTCAGGATCAGAACCTCGGAACTACGCGAATCAAATGAACAGCTCGGGGCGATATTTGAAGCGGCTACTTCCGGTATAGTGCTGGTAAGGGATCGCATTGTCGTACGGTGTAACCGCCGGATGGACGAGATATTCGGATACGCGCCGGGCGAGATGGTGGGACACACTACACGCCAATGGTATGGTGATGAGAATTCTTATCGGGAGATCGGGGAAGAGACATTTTATTGTATAACGCACGATAGAACTTTTTTTAGGGAACAAAAATTGGTCAGAAAAGATGGAAGTTTTTTTTGGGGAAGGATGACCGGCCGGGCGATGGATAAAAGTGATCCATCCAAAGGGCTTGTGGGGCTGATAGAGGATATTACGGAGGAAAAGGAGGCCGCAGAATCCTTAAAGACGGCTTTGGCGAGAGCCGAGTCCGCGGATCGGATGAAATCCGCTTTTCTTGCGACCATGTCCCATGAGTTGCGTACGCCGTTGAACTCTATAATCGGTTTTACCGGGATGTTGCTTCAGGGGTTGGCGGGCCCTTTGAACGATGAACAGGCCACCCAACTTCGTATGGTCAAAGACAGTGGAAGGCATCTTAGGGCCCTGATCAATGATGTGTTGGATATTTCTAAAATTGAAGCCGGTGAGTTGGAGATCGCTCCGGAGAAGTTCGATCTCAGGGAATGTGTTCAGACAGTTATACAGACGGTATCCCCGCTTGCCGGTAAAAAACAAATATTGTTGAATTCCAATATATCCCCGGATATCGGGGCAGTGGTCAGCGACCAGCAACGTGTCGCTCAGATATTGCTGAATCTTCTGAGCAATGCGGTTAAATTCACGGATCAGGGCGAGGTGGCTCTGACCGTGGAACTTGCCGGGGATCAGGTGATCATTTCGGTGTCCGATACGGGGATAGGGATAAAAAACGAGGATCTGGATAAGTTGTTCAAACCTTTTCGCCAGATAGATACCGGGCTGACACGGCAATACGAGGGGACTGGATTGGGGCTTGCTATCTGTAAAAGATTGGTGGAAAAACTAGGCGGCAATATAACGGTTAAAAGCGAATGGGGCAAAGGGAGTAAGTTCCAATTTACATTGCCATACTGTTCGGAAAGGAGAATATGAATATGAAAGGGAACATTCTTTTGATCGAGGATAACGAACAGAATCTCTATCTTACGACGTTTTTGCTCAAAAAGAACGATTACAGCGTGGTTCAGGCCAAAAGCGGTCCCGAGGGGATCGCTGAGGCGATTCGGATGGTTCCTGATCTGATAATACTCGATATACAGCTTCCACAGATGGACGGGTATGCCGTGGCGGGGGAATTAAGGAATAATCGAACCCTCAAAAATGTGCCTATTGTTGCGGTGACGTCATACGCGATGGTCGGGGACAGGGAGAGGGCCTTGGCCGCGGGGTGTAACGGGTATATAGAAAAACCTATAGATCCGGATACGTTTATAGGGCAGATCGAAAAATTTTTAAAAGCCCGGTAAAACAGGGCGAGGAGACGCGGCCATGATTATCCTGATCGCGGATGATAATGAACAGAATATATATCAACTGCAATTCCTTTTGGGCAGTAACGGGTATCAGATAATAACTGCGGCTAACGGAGCCGAGGCCCTGGCAAAGGCTAGGCAGACCCCGCCGGATCTTATCGTAAGTGATATCCTTATGCCGGTGATGGACGGTTTTACATTGTGCCGTGAGTGGAAGAAGGACAAACGCTTGAGATTGATACCGTTCATATTTTATACCGCGACGTATACGGATAACCGTGATAAAGAGTTCGCGCTTAGTCTTGGCGCGGATAAATTCATTGTTAAGCCCGAAGAACCTGAGGTTCTGATGCAGATCGTGCGGGATGTTATTCAGCAGGCGAAACAAGGACCAGTTGTCAGCCCATGCCTGCCGAAAGAGCCCACAGAAAGTTATTTGCAGCAGTATAACGAGGTTTTGATCCGTAAATTGGAATCAAAAATGGCACAACTGGAAGAAGTGAACCGTAAATTGGAAAACGATATCGTGGAACGGAAAAAAACGGATGAGGCGCTCTGGCAGAGCGAGGTTAAATTTCGGAAGATCCTTGAGAAAGTACCGTTGCCGTTGGTGTATGTGACGAAGGATGGGGTAATAGATTTTATGAATGAGCGGTTTGTCAGGGTTTTAGGATATACATCTGAGGACGTTCGTACGTTGTCAGATTGGTGGCCGAGAGCCTATCCTGATCCTAAGTACCGGCAGGGCACAATAGTGAAATGGAGCGCTGCCGTTCAGAATGCGATCAATAGCGGGAATGATATAGAGTCCGGCGAATACAGAGTGACTTGTAAAAATGGCGAAGAGAAAATAGTGAATATATCAGGGATAATGATTGGTGAAGAACTTCTGGCGATGCTGATTGATCTTACCGAACGGAAACGTGAGGAAGAATTGCTGAAAGAGAGCGAGCGTCGTCTCAGCGAAGCTCAGAAAATGGCACAACTCGGGAGCTGGAAATGGGATATTAAAACCGGTAATGTGGAATGGTCAGAAGAGGTATTCAGGATATTTCGCCGTGATCCGGCTAAATTCGTTCCGAACATAGATTCCATCCTTGAATTGTCGCCGTGGCCGGAAGATCATAATCGAGGCAAGGAATTGATACAAAGGGCGATGGATAGCCACGAAAAAGGCGAATATGAACAGCGTTTTATCCGGCCCGATAATAGTATAGGGTATTATTTTTCGACCTTTCAGGGGAAATATGATGAAGACGGTAATTTGGTGGTAATGATCGGAACGGTGCAGGATATAACCGAACGTAAACAGACGGAAGAAAAATTGAAAGAGGCTAAAAAGACACTTGAACAAATTAACGCGGCCAAAACTGATTTTCTTATGAACGTATCGCATGATATACGTACTCCGATGAACGTGATAAATGGTTTTACCTCCATCCTGATGGGAACTTCTTTGAATAAAGAGCAGGAAAAATATTGTGTGTTGATAAAAGATAAGGTTGGGGATCTGTTGCGTTTATTGGAGGACGTTATTGATATTTCTATCGTTGAGAAGGGTAAGGTCGTGATACGCCAAAGCCCTTTTGACATGCGCGCTCTGGCGGAGGATATCAAAAAAACGGCTGAGATGCAGATCGGAGGTAAGGATATAAAATTCAAATGTGATGTCGCAGAAAGCGTGCCGTGGGAACTTTTGGGTGATCAGTTGCGTTTAAAACAGATCCTCGAAAATTTGTGCGGTAACGCCGTAAAATATACGGTAAAAGGCGAAATTACGCTTTTGATAAGCGCATATAATACTGTTATGGAAGATGGTGCGCGACTAATTCATTTCTCCGTATCGGATACGGGACGCGGAATCATGGACAATCATGTCCCGCATATTTTTGAGCCGTATACCAGATTTTACGAGCCGGGGCAGAAGATGGACGGTGTAGGGCTGGGGCTTCATATCGTTAAGACCCTTGTCAGCGCGATGGGCGGCGAAGTGGCGGTGAAGTCTGAGATGGGTAAAGGCAGTAAATTTTCGTTCGATCTGAAAATGAAAGATATGTCTACAGGAAAATAATAATTAATAAGGTAATTATGATTACCTAAAACCAGAATAAGTTGCCCGCCAATGTTCCAAACGGTTTTAAGACCACCACGTCTGTGCTATTATCGAATTGGAAAGAGTGAGAGTAAGTGCCACGCCTAATGATCAATGTTTACAAGATAGCCTTTTTGCAAAGAGAAGTTTGTGTCCTTTCTACCGGGGATCCTCCTTCGCCTAACTATTTTATAGCATTTGGCTACGGCGGACAGGCTGCTCGAAATCCATGTCATGCCCGAATGTTTCTATCGGGCATCTATAACATTAAAGTCATCTGATTTTCATATTATAGATTCCCGCCTCCGCCTGTTCGGAAGTTCTGCGCGCTTTAGAAAAATACCCTGTTATTTTTGATCTCCAGGAGTTTGATGCTTCGCTGAAGCGTAGTTCGTTTTGTTTGGATAACGGCAAATTCCACCAGCCCGATGTAACATAAATGTGAATATGTCAACTTGGCGAAACGAGAAGTTCTGTCGTTCAGACGATTTCCTTATTCGGAGAATTTTCTGACAATTTTGGCGCCTGCGGAACTCGCTTTAACGAGACATCCGTTCTTTATCAGAACGTGTGTCTCGTTAAAGCTCAAACAGTCCTCGGCGGCCTTGTTACTCACATTCCAAGCCTTCCCAAAATAGTCATAAAATTCTCCGGGAAATCGTATCCACTCCATAACTTCTCGTTTCGCCAGTTAACTGGACAGGGCTTGTGTATAACGTCATCGTGAGCGATCTCATAAGCCTTTTATATATTTTGTAAAGATTGCTTCCTCCTGCGCCAAATCACTTTATACTATTTGGTTTCGGAGGACGCGTCGTCGCTTCGCTCCTCGCAAGGACAGTGGGGATTTGCGCTCTAGATGACGCGCGACATCTAAGGGGTAGACAGTGTATATTTTGTGAGATTGGCTTCGGAGGACTAGTCGTCGCTTTGTTCCTCGCAATTGACAATGAAAAGGCGAATCGGTATGTCCCTCGTAGCTCTGCCGTCAGATCGCAAACGTTGCTGAGAGTGTTGCTGGGAGTTGGGGGGTTGAGGTGCAGGTTAAGAAGAAAAAAGACGCCAGCTTTGTATTGCTCTAACATTGTGTTATTGTTACAATAATGCAATGAAATCATCTGACAAAAGACATAATAAATGGCTAAAGGCTGTTTCTTTGGCGGTAGCGTGCCTGTTTGTATTTAACGATATCGTCTCGGATGTTCATTTCTCATCTATAGGCGCGGAGATATCCACTTTAGCGCCGTCGCTTACCACTAAACCGCTCGTTGAAGTCCAATATGACGAAAAAACAGGAAAATGTTCCCTTATTGTCGACGACGATGCTATGCGCTCCGATGATCCAGCTATTGTCGCAAGTAAAGCCGCAGATCCGCTGGTAAATCATTCATACAAAAAATGGGCGTACGCGGAGCTCGCGATGGTCATCGGGCAGATGCTTAAACGCGCCGACGAATGCGAGCTTGAGAACCCCAAAGGCCTTCTTATCGATATGCTGAAAGAATATATAAAAAAGCGTGATCTTTCATCTGAGATATCTTTGGAGGGATACCGTGTCGACGGCATAGAAGAGGTCAGAGAGAACGGAAAGATAAAAGCGTTTCGCCTCCCGATAAGAAAACCCGGCGCTAAAGAAGATCACTGGATGATGAAGGTCTATTTCTCTTCCGAAAAAGAAGACAAATTGGATTCAGAATTATTTCATGGCGCAGAAAAGAATGTGTACGTGGGGATGGAATCCACGGGGCTTTCAGAACCGGATAAAGAGGTAAGCAAAGAAAATAAGGCGGAGATAGAGAGGTTAAAACATGTCAGCGCGGAATTTTGCGATAGTGTGTTCGACCGCGAGAGGTTTGATTGGGGCGTACAATCAGAGATCTATCTGCCTTCGGGCGGGCGTTTATTTTATGCCTACCAGGATAGATTCTCCCCCGCGGAAACCGACATCACGAATGATAAAGTGGGTGTGGCCTCGGCGGCGTTTTGTCAGTGTGTCGCATGCGTGATCAGCTGGAGAAAAGGAAACACCCGGCATGTTTATACGACCCATTATTCAGATTTGCCTTTCTCGTGGATGGACCTGTCAGACAAAATGAAAACACTTAAAGAAACCCCGGGTGTTGAAGATATAAAAGTAGTAATGCATACCAGCGCAGCGAAATTATCTTACGGGAAAATGTCTTGGGTGCCTCGAAATATGCCAAGCATCGCGCGGGCTCTCGGGTTAAAAGAGAGCGACGTTATTCTTGATATAAAACCTATAACGCCGGACTTGTCTAATGAAGAAAAAATACAGTATTACACCAACGTTGTCGCGACGGGTGACGGTGTTGCGATACATTATTACAATAACCCCGAATTAGACCGATTTATTCTGTGGGATGATTTTAGGACGTTTGATAATCAAGCCAAAGAAGTGACTGGTCCGGAAAAAGTTCTACCCAAGTCTCAGAAAGATGTGGCGGCGGGACGGGCGAAACAAGATAAATCGGCAAAGGGAAACGGCCTTCTCGGTCGGGGAAAGAGTGATAAAAGAGCGCTCACGGAGTTGTGCGAACTGTTGGAAGACCGGAATGGTTCGTCATTAAGTCTTGATAGTGATATCGAATCTTCGCGTATCGCGGTCGAGGAGATTCTTAAGCATGATGTTGAACGCGTAATGGTCGTGGGGAACGCGTTAACATATGTCCCTGTTTTATTGGCGTTTATGGGTAAAAAAGTTGTGTTTGTCGATCAGGATCCGACTCCGGGCACGGCCACGGGTGTGGAAATAGCGATCAGCAGAGTATTGGGGAAAACGGGTATAGATACCAAAGATAAAATCAGTTTTATTACAGCGGAGATCGGGACCCTTGATCTGGCGTCGCACGGATTGGAACCAAACAGCTTTGATGTTATCACGTTTTTTGATCTGATCGGAGGGATACCTGTCGGAGATCCGATGCTATGGATGAAAAAATCGAGAGAACTTCTTAAAGAAGGAACGGCATATCTATTTATTGATGAAGATGATGACGCGATCAGAAGGCCTTTGGAACTATGTTTCTCGCAGAACAAAGTGCTTGCCGGCGGAAAACGTTTTTATGCTGGGGGGATGTATAACCTCAATGCGACAAACAGATTTTATGAAGTTGAGAATGAAAATTTGGAGGAGTTTAAGGGCGAAGCAGCTATTGAACGGGTGCTTTTGCCGCTTCGACGGGCATTTCAGGAAAAACGATACAAAGAACTTCTGCATATGACTATTTTCATAAGTTGGATCGGTAGATCATATTTAGATCTCGATTTTTTTAATAATAATCCGGAAGAGAGACCAAGCTTGATGAGAAAGGCAGGACTTGGGAACCTATCATCTAGTTATGATGAGGCATTGCGTTTGGAAGTTGATATAAATGAAATTACGATGCCGATAGCGTTAGATATATGTTCCGAAGCCGGGAAGCTACGTAAAGAAGCGCTTATCGCGTTAGAAAAAGAAGAAAACAGCCTGGAGGTTAGCCGTTATTTGCCGATCTTGGGTAATAATGCAAATTCTGTGGTAAGTGATAGATACCGGAAAAGGGATTTTGGCGCGGGGAGAGGGAATTCATTCATAGCTCCGGGAAAAGGCCAGAATGTCTGGGATCCAACGTCCGGAGGAAATAATCCGGGACAAAGAGGGCCATTAGCCCCGGAGGGGAAATATGAGCATCTTGTTTCGGATGGGATATTTGACGAGACGATCAGGGATTATAGAAAAAAATTGCAGGGATACGGAAGTATCGTTAACGGGAAGAGGGTCCTTGATCTGGGAACGGGTATTGGGCAGTTCGCATTTTGGGCGGAAGAGGCCGGGGCAGAGCAGATCACCGGTATTGATCGCGATGCCGTGGCAATAAAGATGGCAAAACGGCTTGCCCTGGCAAGGGGATCTAAAACTGTATTTAAAAATTATACCATCACCGATATGAATGACGTGCATAACGGGTTTGATGTGATAACTGCGGCACTTTTATGGGAATCGGTTCCAGAAAGCCGGAAAATAAAAGCTCTTCAGGATTGTTTCGATATTTTGCCTTCCGGGGGGAAGGTCCTTTTTCTTGTACACAACGATAATATTTATTCCATGACAAGTGATGGTGAAATCAGGTTTGAGAAAAATGAAGATGAACGCAAAAACAATATGGTGTGGACGCACGTTGCGTGGGAAGAAAATCTTCTTAAGGCAGGATTCACGAGCGTCAATATCAACTATCTGTGGGAGAACGAGGGAAAAGGAGAAGAACGTCGTAGTTTTATGAGCGTTATCGTCGCGGAAAAATCTTCCGGTGGGGGAAGTGGTGCAATATTGTCCGACAGGTTGATGCCGGATCGGGCGATGCCCGCAAAAGGCCGGATCCCCGGTTTTGGGATCGAAAGTTACCCAGCGCTTTATACGCACTCAAGAGGTGATATCCCGGCGCAACTTGCCGAGTGCATGATGGATAAAATCCCGGATACGTGTTATGGCATATTCCTGGGAGATGCTCTTGAAAGCGAGATAATTTTACAACAAAGTACAGCGGCTGCGATGGAAGAAAGAGGTCTTCTGGATATCACCCGGATGGGGCATCGCATTTATGATGATGAACTCAGATCTCAATTCATGAAGGCCGTTTTAGATGGAAAAGACCACGTTGAGATAGATCTTGCGGATAAGGGATGGAAAAAGACGTTTGATGCCATTGAAGTGCATGGCAGAAAGTTCATCGTGCCCAATGATACGGATCTTGCGGCCGGTTTATTTAAAAGCATATTCGAGCGGGCGATCGCTTCCTGGGAATATATGGATCTGCCGGGAAAGGTTCCATATCTTGTGCTCCCGGTGTCGCATCTTTTGAAAAAAAAGAACAAAACAGAGATCAGGGATATCTTGTCGGGCGATTATCACGCAAATTGGATGATCATTCTGCATAATGAGCTTTTATATGACAACGTTATTCCCGGAGAAAAAGCGCTTGTAACACAATTGAACAGCGAGATAAAGAATGCCGGGACATTATTTCTCCAACTCCTTCTTGAGCATGAATTGAGGCACGAGCATCCGGATTTTGATAACGATGAAACAGAATGCGCGGGACGCGACGCAGATCGTATCGTCATCCTCGCGCGAGAGTATGAGGTGCCGGTCATAGAGTTTGGCGCGCTTTTGTTCGGGGAAGGGCTTATCGATAAAGGATTTTTTGAGCGTATTCTGCGATCCTTTAATGACCTTAACGAAGAAGAACAGAAAAACAGTATCGAATATATGTCGGGCGCTTTGAGTGGCCCGCTTGGCGAGAATGAAGTGTTCCGCAGTCTCGGCATATCGTTCATTGCGCGCGCTTTGGATTCGGGAAGTGAAGATGTGAGGTCGCTCGGCGCTCAAAAACTTAAAATATTTGAGCCGGTTTTGACGGAGCCGGTTCGGGAACATCTTATGCGGCGCGCGTATAGCGGTATATCTGATTTTGTTGAGCATGAAGATATGATTTCAAAAGAAGCCCATGATCTTGATGTGACTGGCGAGGCTAAGGAGACGATAGAATTAATGCGCGAAACGTCGGAAGGATACGGCGTCGAGGTCGGCGCGGCGGGGATAATAGTCAGGACCGACGGGACAGACCGGCTGATAAAATATCTTTTTGATCCCGATAGAATAATCCCGTTACGGAACACGGCCGAATGGAAATGGGCGGAAGGAAAGATGGTGAATGACGAGAACGCCGATGCGTTGATAGATGAGCTTGTGATGGTAGTGAATGAAACGGCATTGTATCTCGAGATAGAGACAGACAGTTTATCTGAGGTCAGACTGTATCTCGCCCGGAAGGGGCAGGACGGAAAACCCAAGCGTTTGATGGGCGGGATGCCTCTTGGTGTGATGCTGGTCGCTAATTTTAATCCTATGGATCTTCTGGATGAAGAGGAAGTTGTCGCTATTCTGACGGCAAAGAGCGGAACGGTGATAGACCGATCGCCGCTGATAGAAGAAGGTGACGCCCGGGATCTGTTCAACGACGCTTTTGAGGACGAAGATAGAATGAAAGAATTATTTAGCATTCTCCTGTCGCACGGATATGAATATATCCCTGTTAAAAAAGACTGGGATATGATCGCGACGGCGTCACAGGCCGATATGATAAGCCGGCACGGAGTGATACGATTTACGGATCCTTATAAAAAGAAAGTTGCGTTCGAGGTCAACAAAACGAGGGGTGAATATACCGGGCAGGACGTCAGCGTGATAATGGCTCATACACACCCGTTTTTGGCGAATAACGCGGAATATTGCGAAATGTGGCGGGACAAAGCGGAAGTTCTTAAAGAACGGGTTGTATCCTTTGTTGATCTCCTCAAGGATCATGCATATGCGTATGACACGATATCAGCTTTATTTGGGCGTGACGTCGGGATCCTGGTGGCAGAGGATCCGGAAACGTCTTTTTTACGTGTCGCGGAATTTCTGAAGAAAGTAAATGGGGGCGCTATTCGGGAAAAGATCTTGAACGAAGAAGTAATATCCGGATATGACATGATGGTTTCGGCGTTCAACTCGGCGAATGATCGCGCCGATAATCTGTCCCCATCGCCCGCGGATATTAAACACACGCAGGGGGTCGAGCAAGAATGGTTGGGTGGTGTGCAGGCTATGGTTAACTGGGATTATATTTTTCCGTACCGGGGTAATGAAGACGATCTGCTCGATGACGAGACATCGCGCGGCCGTTATTATTACCGTCTAGGCAACGCAACGGACGCGGACGAAAACGCGCGCGCGCGTATCGCGCGGCATGTGGCGGATATTAATGAAAAAGACGAGGATGAAAGCCGGGATAGTACCCCCGCGCCGGGAGAAAAGATCTCCGTGGATGATCTGCGTCCGGTGAAACAGGGGCTTCTTGCAAAAGATGTCGCCGCGTTTGATATGGCCGTAAAAAACAAGGTGAATCTGCAGGATAAACCGCTGGTCGCTATTTACGGTGGGTCTGGGGCGGATATTTCTAATTTTCTTTTAAGTACCAACGCTACGGAAGCTTATTTTGTGGATCAGACCGAGGTAGACGCAAAAAAATTAGAGGAATATATAAAAACGCAGTGGAATGACGACTCCGATGTTCATTTTTCTGCTACTCAGGAAGAAGAAAGGTTTCGAAATCAATATTTTGAGAGTAAAAAAATATCCGGATATACTGTTTCAACCCTTTCCGGGATGGTACAGATTGAATGTATGACAATGCTTGAATTGGATGCTATCGGGGCGCGGAGGCCGCGAGTCAGTAAAGGCGAAGATGGCACGATTCGGTTAACGTTTTTATGGGCGTATCCCGGAAATGAAGAGAAAGAGTATTTGATAAATTTCGTCCCTGCGCGAGTAGAAATGCCTTGTGCCTATCCCACTGTGCTTCGCAATAGAATCGAGAGAAAAGAGATAGATATTTATTATCAACATTGCGGTATTAATATGCCACTTTATTATCCGGTATTCTTGCCATATATGGCTACGGGGGTCCGCGACGGTGGTTTTATGATTACTGATGATTATATATACAGCGTTGATCTTCCGATTGATCCGTGTAAAATTCTGACCGATTTAGGGTGTGGGGTGGAATTGTCTACCGATGAAAGTGATGAAATACGCGATTTGAGAAAAATCATACAACCGGATGGCCCGTGCTATGGTTCAATTTATGTGCGTAGGGTTCACGCAAGGGATAGCAATATGAATGCGCGCTCTTTTATGATTATAGATAACGATGAAAGTGCTAAGGTTACCGAATATACGGAAGATTTTGGTAAAGCGCTCAGTTTCTTTTCGAATTTTAGAGGACACTTGCAGACAGTTTATAATGCTGCTGAGAAGTACGAAAAAATTTTTAGCTTTCTTAAACTTTTGGCCGGAAATCTTATTCAACAATCAAATGATAACCAGAAACTGTTTTTACGAAGATTTTCTCCTGATGGGTCAGATGATGCTTCGTGGACTAAACAATCGGATGTCGGATTGGCAAAACGTGTATTTTTAGATAGCTTCAACGATGTCTTTAATTTTATATCCGAAGAGAAACTGAAGGATTCGGAGTTGGCTGAAAAGGTAAGGGAGTTATATTCCATGTCTGAGAAAATGTTTGAGGCTGTAGAAAAAGGGCAGGATCTTTTAGACCGTGTAGAGGCTTGTTACAAACGAACGGGTTCCGGGGCCAAACTTGGTTATCCCGAATCCGAGCGTATTCACGCCATGAACTTTCGAACGGTTCTCGGGTATATTACGGGTAAAAAATGGGCCAGGGCCAAAATGAAGGGCGAGGCGAACGCGGTTAAAACAACCAAAGAAATGTCCGAGCCGCGCATAATAGCCGTGGGCAAAAGCTGGATAAAAGGATATGAGGATGAAACTTCTTTCCAGTTCGGCGCGTTGAATCCTTTGATGACATATCTTAAAAACTATTGCGAAAAACGGAACATCCCGTTCATTGTTGGTGACGATAACGCGTTGCCGGGTCTTGTGGAAAAAGAAAGAGAAAAAAGAGGCTTGCCGCCAAATACGAAAGTGGTGATGCTGGCCGGCGTGGATCAAAAAGGTGTATTGCCCGATGCGGTCAAAGACCTTTTAAAGAATAAACTGTATACGATAGTCGGGATAGACTCGCACGAGCTTGCGGAAGACAGCTATATACGCATCATGGAGATATTAACTTTAGCATTAAAACTTTCCATAGGTATAGATCCATCGCTTGATAACGCGCATATGGATATCCTCCCGCCCGGAAGCGGCCGCGCGACCTATATTATCGTGCCGCACGCCGAACCTGTGTCTCCCGAATTGTTGAACGATATTTACAGGATACAGCGCGGCGTGAAGAAATTCGCGTGATGTGTCTGACGGCGACGAAAAATAAACGCGGAATTTGAGCTTTGGTACACATATTACTTCTTTTTACCCAAAATTCGATTTAAGGGTCCTTTCAGACATGGCTGCGGCGGGCATGTCCGATTCGCCTTTTCATTTCTGATCTCCCGGTGTTTGATTCGCGCCGATGCGTAAATTATTTTTAATCGGATAACGGCAAATCTGACCTGCCCGCCGTAGCCATGTAAGGGATCTCACGTTCGGGCAACTTGGCGAAACGGGAAGGGATGGAGTGAATACGATTTTCCGGAGAATTTTATAACTATTTTGGGAAGGCTTGGAATGTGAATGACAAGGCCGCCGAGGACTGTTTGAGCTTTAACGGAACATACGTTCTGCTAAAGAACGAATGTTCCGTTAAAGCGAGTCCCGCAGGCGCCAAAATTGTTAGAAAATTCTCCGAAAAAGGAAATCGTCTGAACGACAGAGCTTCTCGTTTCGCCAAGTTAACTGAATGCGGGATCGTGCCTCGGGATGCGCGGCCTCGTCCTGAGGCCTCGGCACTTCCTCGGACATTGCGTCCTCGGTCGCAGGATAACGCACGACATCTAAAAGGTTTTAATCGGGATAACACTAATAATTGAAAAGTGAGTCGGGTGTCGTGGCGGATCCTTTTAGAGGGAATCTTTATAATTCTTTCTTAATGCGTTCGATCTGTTCGGCAAGGTCTTTTATCTCGGTTTGCCAGTATTGGGCTGATCCCCATCCCGGGGCGAGATTAGAGAAACCGTGATCGGCCACCTGATGCGCGCACCAGGCGATGAAGTGGATATACCGCATCGCGCGCAACGGCTCGATAAGTTTTAAGTCGTTCATGTTAAAATCCCTGAATGCTTCGTATCCTTCTATGAAAAGATTCAGCTCGCGCCTTGAATCCTTAACATATCCCGGAAGGAGCATCCATATGTCGTGGACCGCCGGGCCTACGGCCATATCGTCGAAATCTATCAGATATAAAGATTCTCCGGGGCGATTTATGATATTCGCCGAGTAACAATCGCCGTGTATGCGGATCAGCGGTTTGTTCTCGAATAGGGGAGCTATGAGATCGAAAAGTTCTTCAGTCGTTCTGGTGAATTGTCCCGCAAGTTCTTTTGGTATAAGGTTGTGTTTAAGCATAAAACTTACATGGTCACGTGTGACTTTATCGGGGGTCAGGGTTATACGGTCTTTCGGTGAATGTATCGCGCCCACATTATGAACCCGTGCTATAAGTCTCCCGAGTTCCAGCCATTCGTCTTCGGAAAATTCATCGGACAATCGCCCGCTTTTTTTGGGGAAAATAGCGAACATGATGTCGTCTGACGCGCCGATGGTTTTTGAGCCTTTTAATCTCAAAGGTGGAATGACCGGTATCTCGGCTTCGGCCAGTTCCAGCAGAAAATCATGTTCGTCCTGAAGCGCTGATTTTGACCATCTGCCGGGGCGGTAGAATTTTATCACAAAACCGTTTTTATCCATATCGGCAAGTTCAAAGATACGGTTTATATAGCTTTTATATGGCCGACAAAGCCCAGAGAAAGGCTTTTCCAGCTCTTCTTCTGCGATCTTGATGACGGTTTCATGCGTCAGTGAAGCGAAATGCGGTGTCTGATCCTGATTTTCCATATGTCACAGTATAACGTATGTCTCGGATAATTTACAGGATAAAAGGGCTGGGAGATTTTTGATATGTATCTTTGGATTTGTTAGTACTCTCCATTTTGCCTGTAACATGCGGTTAATAGAACCAGGCGGGAATGTTTTAACTGATATTTGCCGGATACTTCTTTTTATTTTTTGATCTGGTATGGATTTGTTTTAGAAGATAGCGTGGGATATAATGATAACATGTTGTCGTTTGACAAAGGATAAAGGGATTGAAATATGGCCGGATCAAAATGGTCGTAGAATTATACAAGGGTATGTGAATTTGAAAAAGTCTAAGGAGGCGGCATGCAGACTACGGATTACAATGACACGGGTATTGTGAATAAATATTCGAAGAAACCGCTGGCGGCTGTTTATGTGAATTATCCGGCTATGCTTAAGGCCGCCGGAAAACTTGCCGGTAAAACTCTTTTGGATCTCGGTTGTGGAGCCGGATGGCTATCGCATGAATTGTCAAAAAAAGGTGCCAGGGTTTTTGCCGTGGATAACTCGTCAAAATGGATAGATATTTG
>Ga0116171_10000321_pt1 | contig 50895 bp, 50 predicted proteins | sample AD_JPNHW2_MetaG_FD_89798 | JGI IMG/M metagenome (GOLD analysis project Ga0116171, IMG submission 89798) | Active sludge microbial communities of municipal wastewater-treating anaerobic digesters from Japan - AD_JPNHW2_MetaG | ecosystem: Engineered > Bioreactor > Anaerobic > Digestate | place... | reverse complement strand
GAGATGTAAGTACAGCGATGTATTCAGTCCACCATTACTAATCAGTCGTGAGGCTTGACCATATTATTAAATCAAACAACAACGAAAATACCCGTAGCTTAAATGCTCCGGGTATTTTTTTTGCGCAGAATTATTTGATACATATACCCCGGGCCGGATATTTTTTAGCTTGCACTTTGAAAATCATTATATTGAAAATAAGAAACATCTGATCTGGTTTGATTGATATCAACAACATATAGAGGTTTTATGAAATTTCCCGTGCGGTTTCAGACTCTCGGGCTCATCGGCATAATAATTTCGATGGGAATGTTTTTTTGGTATTCTTTCGCTCTTTCACGATTTCACACGCGCCAGTGAAATACCTGTACTCGAGGAGCTGATAATAAGCTCTCTTTTTACCACTGGTGGAATCTGGCTTCTTGTATCGTGTATAGCCTGGATTGGAGCATCGAGGTATTCATATGTGTTCCTCTATTTCTGCGCTGCAAGTTTACTTATAGCCATATTTGCGGAGTACCATTCATTAAAATCCTGGGAGAATAATACCGGTTTTCTGATCTTTATGTGCATATATCTTTTATATCCCGCGTCTATGATTATTATTGCACTGCTCCCTGTTACGAGAGGTTGGCTGAAGGAACCAGGACCAGCTGTCAGGGTCATATTTAATCCGGTTATCATAATCATCTTTCTGTTATTGATGGGCATCGGGCCTGCTTTGCTCAAGTACATTGACTCAAGGGGAATGTATATTGCCTGTGTCATCAGCAATGTATTAACAAGCAGCAGTACGCAGGATAACTGGCCTTATGCCCTGGTTGACGATAAAGCTGAAACGGCCTGGATTCCTTGGGCCAACCCTTCGGGCCGGAATGAATGGCTGGACCTGATTCTCGATGAACCCACAGACATCTGCATTGTTGAAATATTCCCGGGTGCTTACAGCTCTTCAGATAAGAATATATTTACCAGGTACAACAGGGTTAAGTCAGGTTACCTTTTGTTCCCCGATGGATTAAAAATACCTTTCATCCTGGAGGACGCGAATTCGGCACAGCATATAATACTAAATCCCGTGAGAACCGACAGGTTAAGGATTGTAATAACTGATGTATATAGCGGTTCAATTGAACAGGTACTGCATGTGTCAGGTATAAAACTCATTATGAAGACCAGGAGGTTCAAGTAATGTTTTAGTATCCAAACCACAATATCCGGTGCCGCATATTTCTGCAGCGGTCGTGTAATGAAATTGAAAAATTTTAATTTACAAAACCGTTACCGGGGACTTAAAGTCAAGCATGTAACTTTTTCTGCTTCCGATAAGAACAATGTGTCCCCTATTTAAAGGCACATTCATGATACAGGAAGTGTTTTTAAGACGGAAATTCCTGTATCATTAGATGTACTATATATGCAGTGGCAGGATTCAGTTGATCGAAAAAAAACATGGTGCTCGAGAAAGGGCATCTTTTGGTTGAGATGGTATATTCTCACCATTTAACATGAGGACAGATATAGCAATATGCCTGGATGATGATATGGAGTTGTATTCAATAACTGATTCTGGTGTTAAACAGTTATACTACCAGAATCCTGAATTCGGATTTTATCTTGTTAAACTGATTACCGGGAGTTTCATCAGTGTGCATTGATGAAGGTAAAAATGAAGCGTGAAGCTGGCCGGTTTAAGGGCAGTATATCACCGAAGCGGCAGTGTGTTTTAACCCAACGCTAAACTGTCCGACTTTGCCCGGTGTAACGTTTTGAAATGTTTGATGCATTTATCAGATCCCGGTGATGGTGTTCCTGTTTTCTGGTTGCAGCTCTGCAATATGCGGTAAGGGATTTATGCCGGATTTTATGTTAATGAAAAAATAAAATTAAAAAAATACAATGCACTCTTATATTTGATGAAACTTATAATATTCCGGAAGAGGAAAAAATGAATATTCGCACAACAATCAACAATTATATGTTCGGGCAGATCAAGGATACAACAGATTTATTGACATACAAGAAAGCGCAGTTTACGGCGTATTCGGATATATTTTTCATTCTGTTAATGTCTGCTCTCTGTTTCGCGGCCACAACTTATGAAGATAAGGCGCGGTTCTATAATACATTAAAGCTCGCCCTCCCTGTCATTACTATAGCGGCTGTTTCCCTTTTTTTGGTGTTTAAAGGTAAAGCCGAACTTGGAATGAACGTAATGGCGGTTGCTGCCTGTTTTGTAGCATCTGCCGGTTTTCTGACATCTCCTCCTCATCTTGCGGGCACATCACTTGGTTACTTCATGATGCTGGATGTTGTGTATGCCACATTTTTCTGCCCGCAGATTCTTTCAGCAATCATATTTGTTACCTTTCTTGTTGTGGAAGCGGTTTACTACTTCATAATAGCTCTCCCTGCAGCGGAGGGAACTTTAAAAATAGTCGTTAAAACAACTTTCCTTGATGGCAGTATCATCATTTCATGCGTATACGTTGTATGTTTTTTTGCCAGCAGGTTTATGCACCAGGGCCTTGAGCAGACAAAAACAGAATCTAAAAAGAATGCGGACCAGCTGGTGTATATCAACAATCTTCTCGAAACCATAAAATCCGCTTCTGCGGAACTTAAGAACTCGATTAATTTAAATTCACAGCTTATCGATTCATACAATGAAAACGCGCAGAACCAGACGGCATCAGTCGAGATGCTCACCGCGACACTTGAAGAGATATCATCGGGAACGGAAAATGTTGCACTCTAGGCAGCCGATCAGAACAAGGCGCTCATGAACCTTGTGGATTGCCTTAACACCCTTGCGAAATCTATTGATATTACTGAGGTTCACTCGACAGAAATAAATGAACTGTTCAACAGCTTTGTAATTCTTGCCGAGCAGGGTAAAAAATCCTCCGAGGAACTTGAGAGGACAAACAGAAAAATATCGCATAACTCGGTAGAGGTTGAAACGGTGACATCCATTATAAAGGATTTTTTTGACAGGATAAATCTTCTATCGCTCAACGCGGCCATTGAAGCCGCAAGGGCAGGCGAATTCGGCCGTGGTTTTGCCGTGGTTGCAGATGAGATCTGTAAACTTGCCGATACTTCGCAGCAGCAGCTTAAACAGATAAGCGGGTTGATCGAAACAAACCGCAAGGATGTCGAAGAGGGCAACAGGAACATTGAGAACATCCTGGCATTTATTCAGAACCTCATGGTGAACTTTAACAAGATCCAGGGAAAGTCCCTTGATACGATCAGGGAAATCAGCGGGCAGAAGGAACTGAAAAAAATCATGAACGAGCGCGCCGAGGCCGTGAAAGAGAGATCCGAGATTATTGATATTTCCATGAACGAACAGAAGCTGGCAATTCTTGAAATAGTTCAATCTGTTGACAGTACGAGCCAGGTGGTGCAGAAAAACGCTGAAAACACCGAGCTTCTGCGTGATTATTCCGAAAAAATTAAAATCCTTGCTGAAGGGTTAAGCACAAAGTTTGCCTGATGCAGCTGTTTAATTTTTGTTTTGTTGATATAGGTTGTTAGTTTATCATAACAACCTATATCAACAAAACAAACGCCGTAGAAAAATATAATGGCGGATACATCGCCTATTCTCTCGGGAATTTCATCTTTGATATAAGCGAGGGTTATAAAGAAGAGAAGCTTCATGGCGCACAGATGCACGGACTCATGCTGAATGTAACTGTCAGAAGGTGATCATTGTTTCCATAGAACAGGTTAAAACTCATTACCATGATGATTATTGGCAGGCCCGCTTTGACGAATAGGCAGCAAGGTGTCAGCCTTTTCTGAACCAGTCGGATATGCTCAGCAGGAAAAGGGCAGGTGGGTAGCAGATCCAGACTCCGGCAATGTATGCATCATCTCTGTATATATGCGAACAGACAAGCATGTCCGTTATATAGAAAAGAAACGCGCCGCTGATAACACACAAAGAAGTTTTCCATGGAAGGTCAGACCACGCGCAGCAGATTGCCCGCCATAGCATGAATGAAAGTATCATAAGGTACACTCCAAACGCCACGGCCATGCCTGTTCCGGGAATCGAAAAGATGTTGTATGCGAAACAGGCCGATGAAAGGCAGAGTACAGGCAGGAGAATGAAGGGATCCTTCTTCCGCCAGCCGGTCTCAATGAGAAACGAGACTCCCAGCAGGATGTGCGTGACTGAGAATGTAATCGCTGATATCTTAATGAACGGCGTAAGGTTGATCGCCAGGTCGCCGGAAGAAGGCTGCTGTCCTTGTCCACCTGCTCCCTGTCTTTCTGTACATGGCTCCTGCGGCCGCTGAAATGAAAACCAGCGTGACAAAAACAGGGATAAGCACTGATGAAAGGCGTTCAACCCTGTACGTCCTCGCGTAAAAAATCACAGGGTAGAGCATGGCGCATAACAGGCAATAGATCACTGCTGCTGTTTTAAGCACCTTCAGTGATGACCTGTGCTATTCGTCATATTTCACCCTCTGGCCGATCTTTTTCAGAAACCGGTCATGCAGCCATGAAAGGCTTATTACTGCAACGATTGCACCGAAGAGGGCAAATGTCATGTCCCACTGGGCGTCCCAGACGTCGCCCTGCGAACCCAGGAATGATTCTGCGCTCGCACGGATTGACACGGCGTAGCTGAATTCCAGCAGCTCATACATGGCGCTTATGGCAAGGCAGAATGCTATGACGATAAACGAAAGCCACTTCCCCTTCCTGAGTGGCGATGTGCGTATGAGTATCTCCCTTGTGAGCAGGGCCGGTATGAATCCTTGGGCGAAGTGCCCTATGCGGTCATAGTGGTTCCGGGCAAAACCGAACCAGTCCTGCATCCAGAATCCAAACGGGGTCAGGGCATAGGTGTAAATTCCGCCGGTCGCGAGTATGGCCGAATGCACAACCAGTAAAAAGTAGATGAAATTTGTAAGCTGAAAGCGCCTGTAGGTGAACAGTAATATGGGGAGCCCTATCAGTATGGGCGCTACCTCCAGTACCCATACAAGCCTGTCATGTGCCAGTATGAGGGAGCCGCCCAGTATTACAAATTCTGCTATAAGGAAAACGAGAGGGAGCGTATCATTTCTTCCTGCTGCAGGTATGTTATTTGAAACTGCTGTGTCTGACATGGCTGGTTACCTCTCTATTATACTTTTATTCCTTTTCCGTGCTGGTACCCCAAACCGGCGTGAATCCTGTTATCTGCGTACTGTCCGGCGGATTATCCACTTTGTAAATTTTAATTTACAGCACCATTACCGGGACTTAAAGTCAAGACTCAAAAAAGAATAAAGTCTGACAAAAAAAGGCCATTCCGGCTATAAGAGCCGCAATGTATTGGTGTATACCGTACCTATAGTGTCCGGGTTATTTTTTCAGTTTTTCAAGCTCCCTGTTTCTCAGCATTTTGCGGTCAGGTTTACCCACGGGTGTGCGCGGTATGGCTTCGACAAATTCAATAAAGCGGGGCACCTTGTATGGCGCCAGCTGCTGGCGGCAGTATGAATCCACCTCCTCCTTTGTCATTGTTTCGCCCGGTTTGAGTCCTATGAAGACCTTGACCGATTCCCCCTGCTTCTTGTCCGGGATACCGATTGTGCATACTTCACTTACCTTGGGGTGCTTGTACAACGCCTCGTCAATGTCGCGCGGGTAGACGTTGAAGCCGCTGACAATTATCATATCCTTCACGCGGTCCAGGATAAAGACATATCCCTCCTCGTCTATGCGCACGATGTCGCCGGTGTAGAGCCAGCCGTCCTTTATGGTCTTCGCTGTCTCATCCGCGTTGTTCCAGTACTGGCTGATGAACTGGGGACCGCGTCCTATCATTTCACCCTCTGCGCCGCGCGGCATTACCTTTCTGCCGGTTTCTACGTCAACCACCACAAGGTCTGTATCGGGCCAGATGAGTCCGCAGCTTCCGAACTTCCTCTTATTGATTACAGGGTTTACCGTATAAATGTTGATTGTTTCAGACATGCCCGCACCTTCAAATATCCTGCCGCCGGTGAGCCTTTCGAATTCCTCCATCGTGGCCACAGCAAGGGGTGCTGACCCGCAGAATATACCCTTCAGCGAACTGATGTCAGTATTCTTTATCTGGGGGTGGTTGTTGAGGCCGATGATCATTGCCGGCACTGCGGCCCATACATTGGGTTTGTGCCTGGTAATGGCGTCGAGCAGGTTGTCAGGTGTGGGCTGAGCAACGAGTATGATGGTCCCTCCCGCTCGCAGGCAGAGGTTGACGCTGGTGTTGTAGCCGTAGATATGGTTAAGGGGGATCGCGCAGAGGCTCCTGAACTCCCCGGCCCCGCCGGTGATTGACATTCCGACCCAGTCGCCTGTACGGACAACCTGGGACATGTGCATCTCGTTTGTAAGGACGCAGCCCTTGGGAACACCCGTGGTGCCGCCCGTGTACTGGAGCTTGGTTATATCGGATGGCAGGACCTTCACGTCAGGCTCTGTGTCCGGGGCCGGGCCTATGATGGCGTTAAAATCATATATATCTTCTCCCTTTTCCACTTCACCAGGGGCCGCTGGCGACTGGATGATTATTACGCGTTTAACGGGTGTTGTTTTATTGCGCATTATTTTTATGGCGTTTGCCGCGGCCATGGCAAAGACGATTACAGTCTCGGCACCGCTGTCTTTGAACTGAAGGGTCAGCTCGGGGATGGTGTACATCATGTTCGCCGGAACTTCAATGGCACCGAACTTGAGAAGTGCGTGAATGCTTATGATATACTGTGGTATGTTAGGGGCCATGATCGCTACACGGTCACCTTTCTTCACGCCAAGGGCCATGAGAGCGTTGGCAAGCTTTCGCGACAGCGTGTTCACCATTTTGTACGAGAGTTTAATTTCGTTGAAGATAAGATAATCCTTGTCCGGCTTTTCTTCGGCCCATTTGTTGAAGAGGTCCTTGAGCGGTACAGCGGGATAAACAGGTGTGGCAAATTCGGGTCTGTCATAGTTGACCGCCCATTTGTCGTGCCATTTAATTACGTCATCATCAAAGTCTTTCAACCATGGTTTTTCAGCATACAGGTGCTGGTTGCTTCTCCATCTTGTGTTAGTCATAATCTTCCTCTTTATTTTTATTTTTTGTGTGTGCAGAACGGGGTGTAGCGTGAGAATAAGAGAGTATTTTTAAAGAACTGACAGGGCTTTATGGAACAATGCTCAAATGTATACTTTATTATAACAACCAGGATGATTCCGGTCAATATTAATAACCTGAGGTTGGCAAAAAGAATATTAATTTTTCACCGTATTGTGAATAGTATTTAAAAACTAAAAAATCTTAACTTACAGAACCATTGCCGGGACTTAAAGACAAGTTTGTAACAGGTTTATGCTTCCGACACTTCGGTACGGACTACGTCCTACTCAGCGCAAGTAATTACCAATCTGTCGCCTGAACCGTGGGCAGCGCAGGATACTTGAAGTGTTTTAATACGGGAAGTTCCCTACAACCAAAAAAATTTATTCGGACAGTTTCCCCAGATATATCGCGCTTTCCCGAATCATGATCTAAAAAGCCCCGTCATTTTATTAAGAGTAAATTTAAAAATTGATTTTCCTGAAATATCTGTTTTAATTATTATATGACCGGGATTCATGCAATGTATGCAGATATGGTCGGTTTATTATATTTTGATGATTTAAGGAGCACTTAAGTTGATCTCTGCCAAAAATAAAGGATGCATCCTCCTGGTTGATGATGAAGAACTTGTGAGGCTTTCAAGTTTTAATATTCTCAAAAGTATGTCATATGAAGTTATAAGCGCAGCAGACGGAATTGAAGCGCTGGAATTATATAGCAGGTATAAGGAAAAAGTAAATTTAGCAATTATTGATCTTATTATGCCACGTATGGGTGGACTTGACCTTTTCCGCAGGCTCAGGGGTATAAATCCGTCGTTTGAAATTATTCTCTGTTCAGGCTTATGCAGCGAAGAAACAGAGGATGAGCTTTTGAGTTCCGGTGTATCAGGAATCATTATGAAGCCTTATACATCATCCGAACTTTCCTTTATACTTGAAAAAATCGAAATGAAGAAGCAGGAAGCATGTTAGAAATGATTTGACTTTAAAGATATTTGTCTGTCTAATAAACAGCAATAGCATCTAATGTGTTTTCTGCAGGGGTTTCCTCCTGTGTTTATAAACGCCCGTAGCAACTATAATAATCATTACCCGGAGGTTTTTTATGAGGAGAATAACAGCAGCTTTAATTGCCGCTTTTCTGATTCCCCTGATGATGTCGTGTAAAAAAAGTGACGCCGAGCTTCGAGAGGACGCCATGCGCGCAGACCAGGCAATCACGGAACAATCAGAAATAAATAAAGAGATTAAAAAACTGCAGGACCAGCTTTCAGGAGCTGCAGATGACTACCAGAGATCACAGATATATTCAAAGATCGCAGGGCTCTACAGTGAGAAAGGGGACACTTCCAGTTCTATGAAGAACGCGCGCGAGGCGATTAAGTACCAGCCGAACGAATATTATTCCCGCTACCTCCTTGGCAAGGCATACCTTGATGCAGGCAGGTATAATGAAGCGGAAACTGAATTGCTGACATCAATCGACCTGAAAAATGATTTTGCACTTTCACATTTTGAACTCGGGAATGTTTATTATAAAAAAATAAAATACGGCAATGCTGTTTCTGAGTATAAACTTGCAATCAAGCTTGATGAGCAGTGCTACCAGGCATATAACAATATGGGTGTTATACATTCGCTTACAGGGAAAGGGCGGGACGCTGTTGATATATTAAAAAAGGGGATAAAAATTAATCCTGAATTTCCTGTTTTTTATAAAAATCTGGGGATTGTTTATGATACAGTTCTTAAAAAGCCGAAAGATGCTGCTGAGAACTATGAAAAATACCTTGAACTGAGGCCTGATTGTCCTGAACGAAAATCGGTTGAGGCCTGGATTGATATTTTAGAGAGGTAACAAATGAAAAAGATAATTTCAACTATGTTAATAATTGCGGTTTCAGCCGTTATTCTTTTATCACAAAGTGCAAAGATCCGTCTTGCTGTTTCGGGATTTAATGATACCATAACGCGTGAAACAGAACTTGAAAAAACCGGTAAAAATTTATCAGCCGAACTTGAAAAACTTTATACTGCTGTTACAGCTTTTCAGGTAAGAGAATCCGGTGCAATTCAGAAGTATCTTGATAATCTTAAAAGTGTACAGTTGGGACTTACAGATGACCTGTTTATTAAAGGAAAATCAGATTCTCTTCTTGTTGATTATCTTGTTTTCGGCACAGTTTCCAGTATAGATGGAAAATATAATGTCGATACGAGGGTCGTTAACATTGATTCGTGGAAAATTGTTAAATCATACGGCATAACATGTACAAGTGTTGATGAGGCAATCGGCAATATTCAATTCAGCCTTATTGATAACTTTAACCAGTCATTAATTGATGACAGGGAAAGCCTGATGAAAGACTCACCGACGGTGGCGGTATTTACGTTCAAGGATGATAATTCTGCTGCGATGCACACCCGATACAGTACCGTTTTCACTGAAATGCTTAACAGTGTCCTTGGATCTTTCCAGATGATTAACACAATTGAGAGGACCTACACAAAGACCCTTATACAGGAAAAGGTACTTGAAATGGTCGGCGTGACTGAAAATTCATCGGTTAACCGGAAAGATGTAATGGACATCCAGTATAAGCTAACCGGGGGGTTCCGTGTTTTTAAAGATGTTATTACTGTGAATTATAAACTGGAAAAGATTTCAAATGGACAGGTTATCTACATGGGTACCAGGGATATAAGTTCATCCTCATCTCTTCGCAGGGTATGTGAATCGATTTCGAATATAATAGAAGATGTTCTGGCGAATAGAATAGGTACTCTTAAACTTGATAGTATTCCCCATGAAGCAGATGTCTTTATTGATGATGAACCAATGGGGAAGACCCCGCTGCTTATACCGGTACCGAAGGGAAATCATAACCTCACAATTAAAATGGATGGATTTGAGACTCACAAGTCATCCATCACTATTGAGCCCCAGTCAATCCTTGATAAAAACATAAAACTTGAAGCATTAAGCCGTCAACTTCTAAACGAGGCTTATAACCTTGAACGCAGAGGTAATATAGAAGGGGCTATTAAATTGTACGACGAATTTATAATCAAGTACGGTGAAGCAACAGAGGTTAATGAAGCGTTATACAGAAAAGGTCATCTTCTCATCAGTCTGAAGAGATATAATGATGCTGTGAATACATTCGACAGCCTTGTAAAAAAATATCCGGATGCGCTAACAAGGGCTGAGGCTTATTTCGGGCTTGCTAAATCCTACTATTTAATGGGAGATCTTGCAAGGGCAAAGGCTACAAAGAGTTTCCTGCTTGAAAGGTTCGGCGAAACATATACAGCTGAAGAGGCTAGGCGGACTTTTAGCTGGTAGGAACATACAGCATATTTAGTAGCAAAAGAGGGATAACAGAAAAGTGTTATCCCTCTTTCAGTTTATCAAGCATGAGAAGGGCCTGTTCTTCATTAATGACATCAATTCCGCTTCTGAGAAAAATATCAGCGGTAATCCCGTTTCCCTGAACCAGTGTTCCTGAAAACGTTCCATCATAAATTTTTCCACAGCCGCATGAAGGACTTTTTGATTTAAGAATCGCTGTTGAAATCTGATTATATTTGGCAAGTTTTAAGGATCTCTCCGCGCCAAGCACGAAGGAAAATGTGTAATCTGTACCATCAATTCCATATGCATGTATCCTGTTATGCGAATCCGAAACCAGTTCGCAACGTGTTCTTGGAACAGGCAGTCCTCCCAGAACTTCCGGGCAGAAAGTTATGGCCAGACCTGAGTCCACAAGCCGTGCCAGTTCTTTTACATATGAAGAGGTTCCGTTGTACCTGCAGTTAATCCCCGTAAGGCATGAGCTTATCAGATATTTCATTACAATATGAATAACAGGGAATAATAAAAAGTCAAGATCATTGCCGGAACAGGGTGCAACTGGTATGTAATCTTGATTCCGGTCCAATTTCTGGCTAACTTGAATATGACAAGAAGATTATTCAGGAGATCAGCTTATGGCAAGCAGGGGCAGCGGAAAAGACATAATCCTTCAGGCTTTCCACTGGAATCTTGTGAAAACACAGGGTACGGGAACCATGGACGGCAGGGATGTCTCATGGTTCAGGCTGCTAACAGATCTTTCAGTCAAAATAGCAGCAGCGGGTTTTACAATTGTCTACCTTCCTCCGCTGTGGCGGGATGATTCGGCGTGGGAAGGTGGAGGAAGGCATGGCGGAGGTGAAGGATATTTCTGGCATGATTTTGATCTTAACTCAAGGTACGGGACAAAAAATGAGTTAAAGGAACTTGTAAATGCATTGCACGCAAAAAATATCAAGGTTATTGCCGACCTGGTGACAAATCACAGGGACAGTTCAAGGATGCAGAAAGATATATGGCCATATCCGGGTCCATGCTGGGCACGCGGGGGTGTTGATGAAGGCGGTTCATTTATGGATGGAAAATGTGACCTTAATCTTTCTAATCATGAAGTCTACGAAAGAATCACAGGAGCAATGAACGAGCTTATGGAGGAGTACGGCATAGACGGCTGGCGCTGGGACTATGTGTGGGGATATGAAGTCCATGAAGTTGTGAACTGGATCAAGCACACAAAGAAAGATGAGTATATATCTATCGGAGAATACTGGCAGGACTCCCCATATATGACAAATGATCCAATGGTAAAACGGTACGGGGCAGACGAAGCTGCAAGGATACTCGGATGGGCGAGTGAGAGCAACGGATGCGCATTTGATATAATTCTTAAAAGACAGATACAGACAGCATGGCCGGCATACCTGAAATACGGGCTTAATACACGGAAGAATGCTGAAGAAAGATCGTCCGTCGTTACTTTTGTTGATAACCATGATATGGGCGCTTCGCCGTTTTCACCGGCAAACGGCTGGGGCCAGCAGTGTTGGGCATGTCCCCCTTTTTATAAATCCAAAGCATACGCTTTTATTTTAACGATGCCGGGTACTCCATGCGTCTACTGGCCGGATTTTTTTGACTGGGGGCATGACGCGGATATTTCAGAACTGATAACACTCCGAAAAATCGCGGGAATAGTCTCCTCTTCAGGATGGATTGACTTAACTGATAAATACTCGGGTTTTGCAGGTATGGTGCTTGATCAATCCGGAAAAGAGGCTCTTGCAGTGTCAATAGGTTCTGATTTCAAGGGGCCGGGTACAGGCTGGAAAACAGGTTATGAAAAGAAAGGTGAGTACTCAGTATGGATTAAGGTGTAGCCTGGTTTATATGAATATTTTTTGGAATATACAGAAGTCAGGGAGGATAATATGAACAGAAATATCGGAACAATCGATAGAATAATCCGGGCTGTTTTTTCAATTGTTGTAGCAGTGCTGTATATCCGCGGATATATAGACGGTACTGTTGCAGCGGTTCTCGGGACTGTGGCATTTGTGGTGCTTGCAACCGGCACTATCGGCTATTCACCGCTTTATTTATTGTTTAAAATTGATACTAAAAAGAAGAATAAGTAGCAGTTTCTTATTCAGCGGGTGTGACTTGTGTTGCCAGTGAATTGCGGAGTGATGTTGTAATTGACATGGTTAAATAAGGATCATCGTTCAGGAAAATGATAATTTTTATATAGAAATTTGTCATTTTTATAATTGAATGTTACAAAAATGACAAAAAAATGTTGGATTTCAAGTGTTAATACATTGACAATATAGCCGTCTTTTAATTTATGTACAAGCAATAAAACAGGTTTAAAACAGTATAAAAAATTTAGAGGTTTTTCAAAAATGAAAACTTTAAAAAGAGTTTATTTTGCTGTCGGAATAATGATGTTCAGCGCAATATCAGCATTCGCCAGCGAAGCAGATCTTAAAATACCCGATCTGCACAAAGGTGATCCATACAAGCTTCTGGGCGGTATCACTCCCTTTGATCTTCTTTTCTACGGCGCATTTATTATTGCCGGTACTCTCGGAATCAGTTTATATCTCCGCCATCAGGTGCGTACTCTTGAGGCGCATAAATCAATGCTTAATGTAGCGGATACTATTTATCAGACATGTAAAACATACCTAATTCAGCAGGGAAAATTCCTTCTCATGCTCTTCGCTTTTATCGCGAGTGCAATGGCATTTTATTTTCTTGCACTGAAAGGACAGAGTGTTGGAACACTGGCGCTGGTTCTTCTTTTTTCTGTAATCGGTATGCTCGGTTCATACACAGTCGCATGGTATGGAATCAGGATTAACACATATGCAAATGCAAGAACGGCTTTTGCTTCTCTTAAAGGAAAACCATGGGATGTAGTTAATATCCCTCTTCGCGCAGGAATGAGCGTTGGTCTTTTCCTTATATCTCTTGAACTTATTATGATGGTTATCATTCTCCTCGCAGTACCAAGAGACATAGTTGGATATTGTTTCCTTGGTTTCGCAATCGGTGAATCACTTGCCGCATCTGCACTCAGAATAGCCGGCGGTATCTTCACAAAGATTGCTGACATCGGATCTGACCTCATGAAAATCGTTTTCAATGTTAAAGAAGACGATCCCCGTAACCCCGGAGTTATTGCAGACTGTACTGGAGACAATGCGGGAGACAGCGTAGGACCAACAGCTGACGGTTTTGAAACTTACGGTGTAACCGGTGTTGCCCTTATTTCATTTATAACTCTTGCAGTTGTAAACGACGATACGCTTATAAAAGAAGCGATCCAGGGTAAACTTATAGTATGGATCTTCGCGATGAGGTTCCTCATGGACTTCATGTCAGGTATATCATACTTCGTTAACCAGTTCATTTCAGAAAGAAAATATAAAGATTTAAAGGATTTCGACTTCGAAGAACCCCTTATGAGGTTCATATGGATTGCTGCCACTCTTTGTATGTCAACATCATTCGGTATGAGTTACCTTCTGATAAGTGATATCACCGTTGCTGGTGTTGCAGCTCCTCACCTTTGGTGGCAGCTTGCTGTAATTATCGGCTGCGGTAACCTTGCAGCGGTTCTTATACCTGAATTCACAAAAGCTTTCACAAGCTCCAAATCAAAACATGTACACGAAATTGTTACTGCTTCAAGGGAGGGTGGTCCATCACTCACAATTCTTTCCGGTCTTGTTGCAGGTAACTTCAGCGCATTCTGGACTGGTTCACTGGTCGCAGGCCTTATGGCAATTGCAACTATAGTAAGTGCTTATATTCCTTCATTTATAATCACTTATCCTTCAATATTTGCGTTCGGTCTTGTTGCTTTCGGTTTCCTCTGTATGGGACCTGTAACCATCGCTGTTGACAGCTACGGCCCTGTTACAGACAACGCACAGTCTGTATTCGAACTTGCACAGACAGAATCGATAAAAGGAATAAAAGAAGAAATTAAAAGAGATTTCGGTTTTGAACCTGATTTCGAAATGGGAAAACATTACCTCGAAGCAAATGACTCAGCTGGTAATACATTCAAGGCTACTGCTAAACCGGTTCTTATCGGTACAGCGGTTGTAGGATCAACAACAATGATCTTCTCAATAATCCTTCTGCTTAAAGCACAGGGAATGTTCCAGGCTGACCTTACACAGGCAACTGTTCTTATTGGTCTGATTATGGGTGGAGCGATTATATTCTGGTTCAGCGGCGCTTCAATGCAGGCTGTAACAACCGGCGCGTATAGTGCGGTTGAGTTTATTAAAAACAACCTGGACCTGAACAAGAAAGAAGCAGATATAGCCGATTCTATCGCTGTTGTCAAAATCTGTACACAGTATGCCCAGAAAGGTATGTGGAACATATTCATAGCGCTCATGGCATTTACCCTTGCCTTTGCGTTTATCAACCCGAACTTCTTTGTGTCATACCTTGTATCAATAGCAACATTCGGTCTTTTCCAGGCTATATACATGGCAAACGCGGGCGGTTCATGGGACAATGCTAAAAAGCTTGTTGAAGTTGACCTGAAAGAAAAGAATACTGACCTCCATGCTGCGGCAGTTATTGGCGACACTGTTGGTGACCCGTTCAAGGATACTACATCAGTATCACTTAACCCGATCATCAAGTTCTCAACTCTTTTCGGAATGCTTGCAACAGAGATCGCGATTGAAATGGCAATACATGCAAGAGACAGCCAAACTACCAATTACGGGCCGTATATTGCAGCGCCTCTTTTTATTTTAGCCCTTATCTTCGTGTGGAGATCATTCTATTCAATGAGGATTCCCGCTGACCTTGTTAAGAAATAGATTCAAATTCAGATAGAATAAAAAGGGTGCCGAATGGCACCCTTTTTTTGCAGCAGAGATTTAGATTGCAGCCATTATTTTTTCATGCAGTTTTTCAAGTTTGGCCTGCTTTTCCTTGAGATAATTCTTGAATTCCCCGGTTCTTGTATGATGGATCTCAATAGGCATGGTAGAGAGTTCCTTTTTAACCATCTCCTGTAAAAGTTCAAGTTCATCACTGGTAAAAATCTTTTTCATGCACTAACCTCCTTTGTCAGTACTCAATATTACATTAAATATAGTGTAAATGGAAGATGAAGTCAAACATGACAGTATAGTTTTATATTTTACTTGATAAGGACAGCAGAATGCTCTCAGGGAATTTTTAATTCATTTTTTAATGTAAAACCGGCTTCTCTTGCATAATCTAGTGAATTGCTGAATTCATTCTTAGTTACATGACCGGCTGGTTCTGAAAAAAACAGGATTCCATTTTCTCGAAGTGAATTGAAAATTTCAGAAAAAAGTTTTTTTTGATCCGGGATCTCATGCGCCACAGCAAAGAGCAGGCAGAAGTCAATCCTGCCATGAAGCTCTAGAATATTCAGTGAATCTCCTGCTGAAATTCTGGTTATGATTCTCTGTGAAAGCCCGGCCTTTTCAGTTTTTTTTCTTAAAACAGAGAGCATTTTTTCCTGTATATCAACACAGTAAACTTTTCCTGTTTCTCCTGCAAGCCTGGCCATGGGCAAGCTGAAAAAACCCATCCCGGGACCGATCTCAAGAATTAATGATCCCTCTTTAATATATGGACCGGTGATTTTTTCAGGATTATGAATAATTCTTCGCAGTGGATTAGCTAATAGTCTACCTGCCCACCATGGGCAGACAAGAGGTTTATTTTTCATGAAGCCTCGCTTTTATGTTTGTTATTATGATAAATCTATATAAAAAAATAGAAATAATCTGTTCTGCTGCGAAAAGAACAGACATATTCAGAAAGAAATTTTGAAAAGTATTGTAACATTTTAATACCTGCTATTCTAATATTATTTTGGTATATCATGTACAGATAAATATTTATAATCTTATTTTGCATATGTGACCTGCCCTCTATTGAGACAGCCATAACCGGTTCGCTGGCTGTTTTTAGAAACAGAAAACAGGAAGGATTTTATGCCAGGGAAACGGTTTTTTGCGTTTATAATTTTTTTAATGATGGTTTGTTTTTTATCCTATAGTATATACGCACAGGATAATTATCCCCAGCTTGATATAAAAAGTAATGAGAACCTCGTTTTTATTCCATCGTATTCTTTTTATGATAAAGAATCCAACACCTACCATATACGGTTTCATGCTTGGGTATATGAATCCGAAGCATCAAGCAAAAAAAGAAAACTTCTTCTTATGTCGATCAGTAAATCCCTCGATATTGATGAAAACAAAATAGCTGAAACCAATTTTGAACAAAGGGCACAATATCTTCTCTATGATAATGAAAGCAGCAAATGGGTAAGTGTCTATTTCGGCGGTGAACATTATAATCTTGGTGTCACTGATAAAACCGGGCATACGGAGAGGGAGCTTGTACTACCGCCTGAAATATTAAAGAAAGGTCTGTCGCCGGATGTTAATTTTGATGACTTTAAATATCTTCCGTCGTGGATAACATTTAAAGCAGGAACATCTCACGACAGAAACAGGATCTTCGAAGGAAAAGCAAAGTACCTTCCCCCTGAAGGTGTACTGGTTGTATCGGATATTGATGATACTATTAAGGTCACCGAGGTTAATGACAGGAAAAAAATGCTGAAGAATACATTTCTTAATCCCTACAAATCTGTTGACGGGATGTCAGGGCTTTACAGCTCGTGGGAAACGGAAGGTGCTGACTTTTTTTATCTTAGCGCATCACCCTGGCAGCTCTATGAACCACTAAAACAATTTCTTGCTGCTGAGAGTTTTCCTGACGGACTTATGCATATGAAAACATTTGATCTTCCTTCGGGTATAAAAACAATTTTTGACAACCCGGAAATTGTTAAAATCCCGGCCCTGAAAAAGCTTATGAAATCTTTTCCCGGCAGGAAGTTTATTCTTGTGGGAGATTCTGGAGAGAAGGATCCGGAGATTTACGGGAAGATTGCTGCAGAATATGGTGACCGTATCGCCTGGATCCTGATACGAAATGTTACGGATGAAATGCCTGATTCAAAAAGGTTCAATGATGCGTTAAGGAATTTTCCAAGGGGAAAATTCAGGCTGTTTAAAAATCCGGCAGAGTTGTATTTCATAAATGCATCAAATATAAAATAGTTAATTGCGCAGGAGAATAGTAAACCCGGGGATCTATGGCAAAAGGAATTGATAACCACAATAAAAGACAAAACGATCTGAAGTCTTTCGGCAAAGACCTTGCGCGACGCTCAGGTTCAAAGTGCGAACTATGCTCAGCCTCGGGGGTGAGTCTTGAAATATTTGAAGTTCCGCCGGTGAAACAGGAGCCTGATTTTGAAAAGTGTCTCTTTATCTGTCAGACATGCAGCAGCGGAATTGCCTCGATAAAAAAAATGAATCCCGATCACTGGCGCTGTCTCACGGACAAAGTATGGAGTGAAACACCCTCTGTGAAGATTGTTTCAGTTATGATCCTCCGGGCAGTAAATTCCCGTGCCTCGTGGGCAGGTGATGTTCTTGATGAAGTATATCTTGATGATGATGAAGAGTCATGGGCTGCAGCGGGTCTTCTTTAAAATTCCTGAAGCGGATCAGTTGCACTTGCTTTTTTCATACTCCCTGTAAAGACTGAATGTAATCAGAAATGTTGTCCCCTGATCTGAAGATTCAATATTCACTTCAGCGCCATGTTCCTTGATTATCCTGTGACTAAGAGATAGCCCAATCCCGGTACCTTTCCCTTTCTGTTTAGTAGTAAAGAATGGAGTCCATATCCTTGACAGGATGTCCTGCGGGATTCCGCATCCGTTATCCTCAATGGTAAGGATTACAGCAGATTCATTGTATGAAGTATGGATTTTGATGCATCCCTGAAAATCGGCACTTGATTCCATCTTCAGGTTAATTGCATCACGTGAATTCAGGATAAGGTTAATGAAGAGTTGTTCCAGTGAAAGATTATCACCAAGGATCATCGGAATTGAATCATCAAGGTTAAAGACGATTTCCGTATCGCTGCTTTTTACCTGGTTGTTTATTAAGTCAATCGCATTAAGCAGGCACAGGTTAATATCGATCTTCTGAAATGAAAAGCCCCTTTTGCGTGAGAATGTACGTATGTGATCAATGATCGAGGACGACCTGTCTACCAGGGATGAAATTTTTGCAAGATCAGCCACTGCCTGCATCCTGTCGAGCTCATCAAGATTTATATCGTCAATGATACTTTGCGAAATACATTTGATTCCTGTTAACGGCTGCGCAAGCTCATGCGCGATTCCGGTTGTAACCTCCGCAAGGCTGGCGTGACGTGCTACCTGGAGTAGTTCAATATCTTTTCGTGTAATTATTTTTTTCAGGAGGTCGTTGTTCTGTTTCAATCTTGTAATACTCTGGTTAAGTTTGTTGTTTGTTATTATAAGATTTGTCATCCTGCCCTGAAAGATTAAAAACTCGCGGGAGTACTCAAACAACACCATAAAAAAGGTTATGATATAAACAATCAGTATTGAATAGATAAGTAGCGCGTCATTATGGATAAACAGGTAGTGAAAGAAAAGATAAAGCAGCGGAACTAACATTATAAATGTGAGGTGAAGCTTGATGAAAAGTTTTCCTTTGAGTGATAACAGCAGATGGGTGTAAATAGCCATATGCAGGAGACAGATCAGTGGATACCTGCGCTCAGGGATAATAAAAAAAAGGAGCAGGACAGGTGCAGTAATTATTATGGTTTTTAGAATGAATTGTTTATTTTTTACGGGATAGTAATCAAGCGCAAGAAAAGCAAATGTGAAAGGGAATGCGATCATACCTGTATATATAAATATTGATGAGACATAAGTTGCAATACCGTAGTTTTTCAGCATGGAGGAGATTGTTATCAGCATAACAGGCAGTATGCTGATTAACAGTAAGCGTGCCTTTCTATTCTTGATAAAACAGAAAAGAATTATCATTATGAAAAAAATCATGAAAAAAAGAATTCTTAAAAGGGAATAATTCACACCGCTACCTGCAGGTTATTTCATATAGTTATAGTAAAAAAAAGAAACCGTGTCAAGATTTAGTCGATGTCTGTAAAATTAATATCAATATTTAAGCTGTTAAAAAGGTATGCCATCATCCTATAGAGAAGGTTTAAGAAGCATTGTTGTTATGTCGCTTCGTTCAGATGACGGCTTTTCATCGGGGATTCCAAATGCTAAAAGTGCCATAAACTCGCATGATTCATCAACTTCAAGCAGCCTGTTAACTTCCTGCTTGTTTTTAAGAATCTCTCCAAGCCAGACAGAGCCGATACCTGCAGAAAATGAGTAGAGCAGCATATTTTGAATACATGACCCGATCGCCATAAGATCCTTGTCCCTGTCATAACCGGCTGGTTTGTTATAGAATACAGCAATGCAGAAATCCGCAGCTGTTATTATCTTTGAGTATTTTGTGAACCTGGAGATTCTGTCGCGAAAGTCACGGTCTTTCAGTATAATGAATTTCCATGGCTGGTTGTTCATTCCCGACGGGGCCCATATCCCTGCTTCAAGAATTTCGTAGATTATCTCTTCAGGTATCTCTTCTGTTTTAAATTTCCTGATGGACCTTCTGCTGCGGATAAGTTCAAGAATTGAGTTTTTATTCATATTACCCTTTTGATATTGAAGGAGAGGAGAGATATTTCCGGACCTGGGCTTTTTTCTTTTCAGCCCCGGCAATATGAGCCTTGATAATTTTACCATAATCAAGTTCATCTTTTACTATTTTATATCTTTCACTTTCAATGTTGCTCATTTTTGTTGTAATCCTGATCCTGCTTGCTGCCTCTGCGTGTTTTTTTGCCTCTTCCCAGTAGGGCATTGCCTGCTTGTATATATTTATTGCTGTATCAAGGCTTTCAAGTATCTCTTTGGCAAATGCTGCATCGGTAAACCGTATGCTTACCTTGTCATAACGCGCCCCTATTTTGAGATAGTTCCTCATTATCATGATGTTGATATGCATGAACATAAGTTTCCTGTATTTTAAGTATTCATCTTCGGTTTCAACCCGGACAAGTGCCTGTGACGGATGCCTGAACTTGCATTTAAGAGCTGTGTTAAGCATCTCGATATTCTGCCTTAGAGATGTTTCATTATAATACAGTTTCATTCCATACATGAGATAATAGTCCTCAAGATAATGGGGAACTGTTTCATAATGAAGCCGGATACGCGGAATGTAATCCGAGAAAGGAACATATTCGTCTTTATCAGCAAAATACTGGTACTGGTAATCCTGGGCATTTACAGGAAATACGAAAAATAAAAGTATAATTAGTATTAAATCAGGCCTGATAAATTTCATTTTTATTTCTTCCATTTTATATTATCGGCACCGGAAACCTCCAGGTTTATTACTATAAATCATTACTGTTAAAGTTATTATGGAAAATGATCACATAGTTTTGTATTATAGTATCAGAATCCTTTACTGGAGGCATATATGAAAAAGAATCCGAAAAAAATCCTCATAGCCCTGGGTTTTGATGAAAGTCCTGAAGCTGTTCTCAGTAAAGCGATAGGTGTAGCTGACCAGATGAAGGCAAAGATATTTATAATTCACATTATTTCAGAACTGCCTAAACTTGATTTTTATTTTGACGCGTACAGGCTCTGGGAGGATTTCAGGGATAGTGCAATGAAAGAGTCCCTGGAAATATTAAAGAGTTATGTTGCAAAATATCAAAATGAATACCCTGACATGGAGGCGATCGTTGAGGTAGGTGAACCTGTAACAAAGGTTCTGGAGAAATCGGAGGAGCTTGACGTGGACCTTATAATTATGGGGCACCATGTAAGAAAAGGGCTCAACCATATGCTGCACCTGAATACATGTGAACACGTGGTCAGGTTTTCAAAAAAACCAGTTCTTACTTTTTATATTGAAAGCGATTCAGTATAGTTCAGTTCCATCAAGTCCGGGGTCATGCGAGAAGAGTGCAATGTCGCCAGAACTTTTCAGTTCATTAACAGTGCGGTATGTACGGACCAGGCTTTCCGCAGGTTTATGTTTTTCGTACCAGTCACGCAGCTGAACAGACAGTTCATCCTGCCAGAAAAATTTACGGCCTGCTCCAACCCTGTAATTGTCCCAGAATGATACAGGCACCAGTGTCCATAACCATTCGTATGTAAAAGGCGAGTCACCGATCAGCACAATTGACTTTTCCATGCCGTTTACCCGTACTCCCTGGTGACCTTCGGTATGGCCGCCGGACTGAAGAAGTTTAATTCCGGGCATAATCTCACAGTCGCCATTTAGAAGAATGAACCTGTCCAGCGAATCAAGCCAGTGATGAGGGGCGAATGAAGTCTCTTCGAATTCACGGAGTGAGAAGAGTCCGTTAAACTCGGCAGCCTGCACATAAATTTCAGCATTGGGAAAATGTTTAATACCTGCGGCATGGTCCCAGTGCAGGTGGGTCTGGATCAGCTTTTTTATACTGAGCGGGTCAATCCCGAGACGATTAAATATCGCGGGTATTTCGTGTTCAGATTTTTTTATTCCGGATGAGTCAGGTCCCGGGATGTGTGAAAGGTCAAAACCTGTATCAACTATGATATGTTCCCCTTCCTCTGAAGTAATAAGAAAAATAAAGGATGGAATATTATTTACTTTGGGAAACTTCATTATTTCATTTCCTTTAAAGGCCACTGTAAAGAAACCGTTTAGAAGGGGCTGGACTGTATATTTCATATTTTAATCCTTTATTACTTCAGTGTTAGTTATTATAATCATATGTCATACCGGCATTGCACAATGTGTAGTCCGGAATAAAATATTTTTTAATGATTAATTAAAGCAGCATAACAAGTCTTAATAATAAGGTTAGTGCTGGTAAGTCAATTTTTTAATGCTGGACATCTGAATATAATCATGCTCTGGTGTGAAACAGGAACAGCACAATGCCTGGAATATACACACATAATTTTATTTTCAAACGCGTTATTGATAATGTACTCAGGAACCGGAACAGGTCCCACATGATGAGGTCGCTTGAGATCCTGTTTTCTGATAAAGAACACCTGCGTGCCGGACTCTTTGGTGCAATAGGACCGGATATTTTTGATTTTATGAGCGTCTTCAACCGCAGCGGAATCTATGGTAATGATATAGCATTTCACCTGCATGATTCCGGGTGCGTTTCATTTGCAGACCGGATGATTGATTCTGTTATTGCACAGAAGGACAGCAGGAATGAATGGGCTTCCGTACAGAAAGCATACCTGCTTGGCTACATTTCACACATAGTAGCTGATGCCGTAATTAACCCTTTTATTTTTTATTTTTCAGGGTTCCCTTCTTCATTTTCGCGCAGAGAAACTATCCATTACAGGATTGCAAACCTGAGGTTTCAGTATAACATTGATAATTACTATTTATACAAGAGCGAACTCTCGGTTCCATATACTATTACAATTGATGAAATGCTTCCTGTTTCAAACAGCGGCGATACAGCGGCAATCTGGCCGCAGGTCAGGGTACTTCTGTTTGAATCGTTGAGAAGGGATAATCCGGTTCTGTTTGGAAGGTTCTTCCCTTCTCTTGGTGATTCGCACATTGATGGAGATTTGGGCAGGGTAAGGCTGTTTGACAGGATACCTGCCAATATAAGGTACTGTTACAAGATGCGGAGAACTGCTAATGAAAGATTTATGAGGGTGCTGGACAGGATGTGTGAAAATCCCCTTACCTACTCCGACTTTTTTGTGAGGTACCCAGTACCGAAAGCAGTAGACAATGATGCGCTCAATATTCACCAGGCCAGGTGGCAGTACCCGGCGCTTCAGCGCGGGTACCGCTATGAGTCCATACCCATGCTGGTAAAGGTGCTGATTGAACAAATTACGGACACCTGGGAAAAACTCGAAGAGGCTGTTTATAACAGGAAAAATCCCGGCCCGGGAATGATTTTTTCACTGAATGCATATACTGGCGAGAAGGATGCCCTTTATTCTGACATGAAAACGAAGGATATTATTAAGCTGAAGGTCTAATAAACAGGGTAAAAGTATAATTAATCTCATATTAATTGCCACTTTGCCTATTAATGCTGAAAAACAGTTGAAAAAAATAAGGCCTATATAATAATGTCGTTGAAGGAGTGGCAGCGCCACTCTTTTTTTATGGTATAACTTATGGTAAAAGACGAGATTCAGAAGATAATAAACAAAACAGCAGATGAAACAGGGTACACGGTTTATGAATCATCAATTTATCTGAAGGGTGAAAATTCAAAGATTACAGTTAAAATTGACTCCCTCAAACCCGTTTCTCATGGCAACTGTGAACAATTCAGTGAGCGCCTCAGTTCAAATCTTGATGAGAGCAAAATCCTGCCGAATTATTTTCTTGAAATCTCTTCACCCGGTTTAGACCGTAAACTCAGAAACATTGATGAACTGATAAGGTTTGTTAATTCACCGGTAAAGATTGTCTATGCAGACGGTGATATTAATAGAGTGGTTCAGGGCAGACTTGCAGAAGTTTCTGAAAAAGGTATCGAAGTTGAAACTGAAAAGAACAAGGTTTTGATCAGACATGAAGATATCATTCATGCTAATCTAGATTATTAATATACTAAAGGTTTACTGAAATGAGCAATAACTTTTTTGAAGCCCTGCACCAGATTGCCACAGACAAGGGTATACCCAGAGACGAAATCGAGAATATCGTGGAGTCTGCCATGCTTTCGGCGTTTAAAAAACAGTATGGAGCTGTTGAGAACGTCAGGGTTGCCTTTGACAGGGAAAAAAACACTGTCCAGATAGTGACTAAAAAGATGGTTGTTAAAAAACCGAACAACCTTGCAGAAGAGATTGCTTATGATCGGGCTGTTATAATAAAAAAAGATGTCAACCTTGGTGATGAGATATATGTCGAAGAGAATCCGTTTGATTCATTTGGAAGAATAGCCGCGCAGACAGCCAAGCAGGTCATTATCCAGAAGATCAAGGAAGCCGAGAAGAATATTATTTTCAACGAATACAATGGACGTGAAGGAGACCTTATAAACGGTTACCTCCAGAGGAGGAGCAGGGATAACCTGTTCGTGGACCTGGGAAGAACAGAGGGACTTCTTCCTTCAAGGGAACAGTCACCGCTTGAAAGATATAAAATAGGCGACAGGATCAAGGCGCTTATACTTTCAGTTCAGAGAAGTTCAAAGGGTCCGGATGTCATACTGTCGAGGGCGCATCCTAAATTTATCGAAAAGCTATTTGAAATGGAGATCCCGGAAATTTATGACGGTATAGTAAGGATAGTGAAAGTTGTGCGTGAGCCCGGCATGAGAACAAAAGTTGCGGTTGCGAGCGACAGGGATGATGTTGATTCTGTCGGTGCATGCGTGGGTATGAAGGGTATTAGGATTCAGTCCATTGTGCGCGAGATTGAAGGTGAAAAGATTGATGTTGTAGCGTATTATGATGAAAAAAAGATTATGGCAATGAATTCACTTACGCCTGCCAGGATAAGAGAGGTTGTCGAGACTTCCAGCGGTGGAGTAATTGCCGTTGTGGATAGTGACCAGTATTCGCTTGCAGTTGGTAAGGCCGGGCATAACGTAAGGCTTGCATCAAGGTTATGCGGATTCGATATTGATATAAAAACTGAAGATGATTACCAGCAGTTCCTTAGTTCAAGTGATTCAAGGGCGATTGTTGAGCAGCTCTTCTCAAGGGATAGTGATGAAACCCCGCTTGAGGAACTTTCTGATATTGAACCGCGGGTTATAAAGATGCTTGAAAAAGCCGGGATCTTCTCTGTTGAAGACCTTGTAGAAAAATCATTTGAAGATCTTATGAAAATAGACGGTATTGGAGAGAAGACCGCGCAGCGTATTCTTGAAATTCTGGCTGATGTGGTTGATTTTGAAGATGGTGATGTCGAGGAAGAAAGCGACAACCCGGACGGCAAAGATGAATAAAATTTAAACAATCAGGATTCTGCATGAAAGCTATTGAAGTTGCTACAAAAAATTTTGTTTTATACGATGATGTTCTTGAGATATGCAAGGAACTGGGAATTTCCTGTGCCGGTGAATCATCTGAATTAAATGATAATGAGGTCTTTCTTGTTGATAGAAGGATTGAAAGCGTAAAAAAGAGAAAGGTGGAAGAGGCACAGAAAGCCAAAAAGAATAAAAAGATAAAGCTTAAAAAGAAGGTCGAAGTATCAAACGATATTAAAAAGAAAAAGGGAATAGAAATTACCCGTGGTGAAGAATCCGACGAAGCAGAAGAAACTGATGTCGAAAAGGAAAGCGCGGTAAGTGCAGCAGCAGAAACTGAAATCAAAAAAGAAGCAGGTGCTGAGAAAAAGAGCGAACCAAGACGAGAACAGCGTCCGACCGGTGAAGGCCATCCGGATAGAAGACCTGCTCAACAGCGTCCTGCACAGGGCGCACCAGGTGAAAGAAAACCATACGAGAGACGTCCTGAAGGTCAGCAGGCCGGTCAGCGTACAGACAGCAGGCCCGGAGGCCAGCGCACAGACAGCAGACCGGGCGGACAGAGAACAGACAGCAGGCCCGGAGGCCAGCGCACAGACAGCAGGCCGGGCGGACAGAGAACAGACAGCAGGCCCGGAGGACAGCGCACAGACAGCAGGCCGGGTGGACAGAGGACTGATGGAAGAAGTGACGGAAGGCCAAGACCGCAGGGCCAGGGTCAGGGCGGCCCGCAGAGAGGATTCAGGCCAAGACCAGGCGGTAAGGATGAAGCGCCTGCATCGCTTGAGATAGATGATGCAGCGGCAAAGAAACAGAAAGGCCAGCAGAAGGAAAAAGAGAAGGAAAAAGAGAAAGAAAAAGAATTCAGAAGACTTACCAAGAAAGAAAAAGAAGAAATTGAAAAAGATATAATTCTTAAAAAGAAACACGCCCAGGAGCAGAAGAGACTGGTTTCTATTCCTGACAAGATCAACATAACAGAGAGTGTAACAGTCGGCGAGCTGGCCAAGAAATTGAATGTAAAGGCTGGCGAGGTGATAGGCAAGCTCATGAAACTGGGTGTTATGGCAACGATCAACCAGGCCATTGATTCTGATACGGCATCAATACTAGCTGCCGAGTATAACACAGAAGTTGGTGTTGTTACCCTTTATGATGAAACTGTCATAAAGAACGAGCAGGAGGATAAAGCTGAAGATTATACAAGCCGTCCACCTGTTGTAACGGTAATGGGTCACGTTGACCATGGTAAAACCAAGCTCCTTGATGCGATCAGGGAGGCTAACGTAATAGACAGTGAGTTTGGTGGTATCACACAGCATATCGGTGCCTACACTGTTACAGTCCATGATAAAAAAATTACTTTCCTTGATACTCCGGGCCACGCGGCATTTACAACAATGAGAGCAAGGGGCGCAAGCATAACCGACATCGTAATACTTGTCGTAGCAGCAAATGACGGTGTAATGCCGCAGACAATAGAGGCAATCAGCCATGCGAAAGCCGCAAATGTTCCGATTATTGTGGCAATAAACAAGATTGATCTTCCGGAGGCCAACCCCGCAAAGGTCAGGCAGGAGCTTACAGCGTACAACCTTGTACCCGAAGAATGGGGCGGTACAACACTTTTTGCCGAGATCAGTGCAAAGCAAAATCAGAACGTTGATTCACTTCTTGAACTTGTTCTTATACAGGCTGAGATGCTTGAACTCAAGGCAAACACTAAACTTATAGGTAAGGGTACTGTAATTGAGTCAAGGCTTGACCCGGGCCGCGGCGCAGTATGTACTGTGCTTGTACAGTCGGGTACACTGCATGTGGGCGATTCATTTGTTGTGGGTATGTACTCCGGTAAAATCAGGGCAATGTTTGATGATAAGGGCGCACCCATACATGAAGCCGGGCCTTCGGCGCCGGTTGAAATACTTGGTATATCCGGTGTGCCTGCAGCGGGTGATCCGTTCGAAGGTGTTGATACAGATAAGTTCGCGAAACAGATATCGCAGAAACGTCTTGAATACAAACGGATTGAATCAGCGAAGAAAGTAAGAAAAGTTACGCTTGAGTCTCTCAACGAGATGATTAAAGAGGGAGAGGTCCAGGAGCTGCGCATAATTGTAAAAGCGGATGTTGACGGTTCAACACAGGCTCTTACAGAGTCTCTTGAAAAACTGTCAAACAGCGAGGTGCGCGTCAAGGTTATCCACTCTGGCACTGGCGGTATAAACGATTCAGATGTTATGCTGGCTTCAGCGTCTAACGCGATAATTATTGGATACCACGTAAGGCCGACAGGAAAGGTTTCCGACCTGGCAGATAAAGAGAATGTTTCGATCAAGTTCTATAATATTATCTTCGAGGCAACAGATGATATCAAGGCGGCGATGGAAGGCATGCTGTCACCTATCATCGAACAGAAGGTTACAGGAACAGGCGAAATCAGGCAGATATTCAAGGTATCAAAGATCGGATCTATCGCAGGTTCTGTCTGCCTGTCTGGAAAGATCAACCGAAAATCAAAAATGAGAATTATCAGGGACGGTGTCGTGGTATTTGACGGATCCTTAAGCTCACTCAAGAGATATAAAGATGACGTGTCAATAGTAGAGGCAGGACAGGAGTTCGGTTTTGCGCTTAACGATTTTAATGATATAAAGGAGAACGATCATTTCGAGGCATATGAAGTGATTGAGACAGCGAAGAAGCTGTCCTAAGCAAGGGAATTAATGAAGTACAGGAAAGACAGGCTTGAAGAACTGATAAGAAGAATAGTTTCCGAAATAATAATGAGGGAACTTAAAGACCCGCGTATTGGGTTTGTTACTGTCACAGGGGTTGAACTGAGCAAGGATTACGCAGAGGCAAAAATCGGTATTTCGATACTTGGCAATTCAACTGAAGTAAGGAAGGGGATGGAGGGGATCAGGTCCTCAAGCGGGTATGTACAGAAGCTGCTAGGCAGGGAACTTAAGATCAGGACATTGCCGAAAGTATATTTCTACCTTGATAAATCAGTTGAAGAGGCTGTTGATATGGTAAACAAGATAGAAAACCTCTCTGGAGTCAAGGACCGGAAGGATGAACCGGAATCCGGCGATGACAGCGGGGAATAGATAGCAGACGTTTGAAAATTTCAGGTCTTGATAACTCGGTTCTTCTTCTTGATAAACCGGCGGGTATAACTTCCTTTGATTTCATTTCACAGATCAGAAGAATCGCCCGGATAAAAAAGATAGGTCACTCGGGAACGCTGGATAAATTTGCATCAGGCCTGCTTGTAATATGTACAGGACAGGCCACAAGGCTCACAAGGTATTTTCTTGAGAGCAATAAGCGGTACACCGGAACCATAAAGCTCGGTATTGCCACTGATACCTGCGATATAACAGGTGAAATCGTTTCACAGAGTGAGCTTTCCGGTCTTGATGAGAGTACGATTAGAACCGTGATGGCAGGATTTTTAGGTGAATCGGTGCAGGTACCCCCGGAATATTCTTCACTCAAAGTAAGAGGGGAGAGGGCTTCTGACAGGGTACGGAGAGGTGAGACCGTTACCCTTGAAGGGAGAAAGATCCGCATAACAAGAGCGGATATTATCGCGGTTGATATTGATAAGGGTACAGTCGATTTTGATATCGCCTGTTCAAAAGGGACATACATAAGATCAATAGCACGCGATTTCGGCAAAGTTCTCGGCACGGGAGCCTGTCTGCAGGAACTGAGAAGGATTGAATCCGGCAGGTTCAGTATAGATAAAGCGGCATCGCGAGAAGACGTTGAAATGTATGTAGCGGGAAAAGGCCCGGATTTCTTTGCAGTTGATCCTGCTGATGCACTTTGTGATTTCGGCAGACTTATTCTTGATGATGCAGGTGCTGCAAAAGTATTAAATGGCGCCTTCTTCAGGAGGGAAGAGGTGCTGTCCCGGGATAACAGAGTCGGGAACATTTTTGTTATCTTTAACGGCCATGAAGATCTGATCGCAATAGCGGATCTGGACATTGATTCATGGCATATAAGTTATCATTCGGTATTTAATAAACAGGAATCGTATTAACAGGAGGATATAAAACGATATGACGGCTAAGGCGGAAATAATCGGAAAGTTCAAAAGACATGATGGCGACACAGGTTCACCAGAGGTACAGGTTGCATTACTTACAGACAGGATTAATATGCTCACAGAGCATTTTAAGGTGCACCAGAAAGACCATCATTCACGCAGGGGACTGCTCAAACTTGTCGGTCAGAGAAGAAGGCTTCTCGACTATCTTAAAAAGAAAGATCTGGAGAAATACAGGTCAATGATCAAGGACCTCGGCTTGAGAAGATAGTCGCGGCGGTATAGGTAAAGATCCCGGGTATATGCTCGTTCAGGTATACCCGGGATCCACAAAAGAATTAGGAGAGATCGTTTAATGACAGTAAATTTTAGCTTACAGATAGGAAAAGAAAAACTTAATTTCAATACAGGGTATCTTGCAAAACAGGCTGACGGCGCAGTACTTGTAACTTATGGGGAGGTCTCTGTTTTTGCCTCTGCTGTTGCGTCAAGGGATGTTAAAGAGGGACAGGATTTTTTCCCTCTTACAGTTGACTACAGGGAAAAGGCTTATGCAGCGGGGAAAATACCTGGCGGTTTTATCAAGAGGGAAACAAGGCCCAGCGACAAAGAGATACTCGTGTCAAGGCTTACAGACAGGCCCCTCAGGCCCCTCTTCCCGGAGAATTTTGTAAACGAGGTGCAGGTCATCATTTACGCCCTTTCTGCAGATGGTATAAACCAGCAGGATGTATTTGCGATAAATGCGGCATCCGCTGCGCTTATCGTTTCCGGAATGCCTTTCAATGGCCCGGTAGGTGCAGTAAGGGTGGGACGGGTTAACGGCGAACTTGTAGTTAATCCCACATTCCAGGAGTCCGAAAAAAGCGACATAGACCTTGTTGTTGCAGGAACTAAAAAAGCAGTAACCATGATCGAAGGTTCCTCAAAAAATGTATCAGAAGATGATATGCTTGCAGCAGTTGTATTCGCCCACGACAACATCAAAAAGATATGTGATGTTCTGGAAGAACTTAAAAAGGCCGTAAACAAAGCGGAATTTGTCTACAAGCCGTATACACCGGACCTGGAGCTTAAAAAAGCCGTAAGGGAAAAATGCTACAACGACCTTGTGAACCTGAAAAGTATCACAACCAAGCTGCCCCGTGAAGTAGCCAGGGGTGAAATTCTGGCGCGTGTAAAAGATGAACTGAAAGAGCAGTTTCCCGATACTGCAGGACAGATCGCGGGATTTGTAGATGCGCTGGACGGCGAGGTTATGCGCAACAGGATACTCGATGACGGGGCCCGCGCAGATGGCAGGGGACTCAGGGATATCAGGCCGATTGACATAAAGATGGGTGTACTTCCCAGGACTCACGGATCTTCAGTATTCACACGCGGTGAAACACAGAGCCTTGGAATTACCACACTCGGCACACTTTCCGAGGTGCAGAAGCTTGATAACCTTGAAGGCTTTACGACAAAGAGATTCATGCTTCACTACAACTTCCCTCCATTCTCAGTGGGTGAAACAGGCCGTACAGGCAGCCCGGGACGCAGGGAGATCGGTCACGGTATGCTGGCCGAGAGAGCACTTGAGTATGTAATCCCGGACCAGGCGTCGTTTTCTTATACAATCCGCCAGGTATCTGAAATTCTTGAATCTAACGGTTCATCTTCGATGGCCAGCGTATGTTCAGGTTCGCTTGCATTGTTTAATGCCGGTGTGCCTATCAAGGCAGCGGTTGCAGGAATTGCAATGGGCCTTATCATGGAAGGCGACAGGTATGCGGTCATAAGCGACATACAGGGACTTGAAGATCACCTTGGCGACATGGACTTCAAGGTTGCAGGAACAGAAACCGGTATAACAGCTTTCCAGCTTGATATCAAGATTGAAGGTATAACACCCGAGATCATGAAAGTTGCCCTTGACCAGGCTAAAGAGGGAAGAATGCTGATCCTCAAGACCATGAACAGCTTCTGTTCAAAACCTGAATCATCGGTATCAGTCTGGGCACCGAAGATAAGGGTAATCAAGGTTAAGACCGAAAAGATCGGCGAGATAATCGGGCCCGGCGGCAAGATGATCAAGAAGATTGTTGAAGAGACCGGTGCAGAAATCAATATAGACGATGACGGAACAGTTGTTATCTCTGCAGTTAAACTCGAGTCAATAGAAAGGGCGGAGAAAATAATTCTTGGTATATCCGAGGATGTAGAGATCGGCACTATCTATGACGGGACAGTAAAAAAGATCATGGAGTTCGGCGCGTTTGTTGAAATCGCCCCGGGCAAAGAGGGTCTTGTTCACATCTCAAATCTTGATGCAGCAAGGGTTAAGCAGGTTACAGATATCTGCAATGTCGGCGACAGGATGAAAGTCAAGGTTATCAAGATCGATCGTCAGGGACGTATTGACCTGAGCAGAAAGGAAGCAATGGAACAGAGCGAATAGATGGTAATAAAATACAAACAGGAAAACGGTCTTACCGTTCTCCTTGAGCCGGTAACAGGAGTCGTATCGGTTTCAGTCGGCCTCTGGATAAATAAAGGTTCAAGGGATGAAAGACCTGATCAGTACGGATATGCTCACTTTGTTGAGCATATGCTTTTTAAGGGTACAGAAAAATATTCCGCAAAAGAGATTGCGCAGAGCGTTGACCGCGTAGGCGGCCAGCATAATGCAGCTACCAACAGGGAATATACCTGTTACTATATCAATGTAGTTTCCGATTATCTTGAGCTTGCCCTTGACATTCTTTCTGACATGTATCACAACTCCCTGTTTGACTCAGCCGAACTGGACAAAGAGAAAAATGTAATCGTGGAAGAGATCAGGATGTACGAGGACACGCCGGATGAGTATATCCATGACCTGTTCATGGAAAAAATGCTCTCCGGCCACCCTCTGAGCCATTCAATACTGGGCAGCGTTGAGGGGATTGAGAGCACGTCAAGGGAGTCCCTGGTCGGATTCTGCGGTGAACACTACCTTGATGAAAATACAATACTTGTCATAGCCGGAAGTTTCAGTGAAGATAAGGCAAGGGAACTGATACAAAAATATTTTGGAAAAAGAAAGAGTGCACTGGTTAAACCTGCTCAGACCCTGATAAATCCGCCTGAAAGAATATATTATCAGCATATGGAAAAGGAACTCGAACAGGTCCACTTCTGTCTCGGGCTCGAGGGCATTAAGCGTGGTGATGAGGACAGGTGGGGACTTTATATTCTCAGCACGATTCTGGGCGGGAGCATGTCCTCAAGGCTTTTCCAGAACATAAGGGAGAAAGAGGGAATCAGCTATTCCATTTATTCATTTCATTCATCGTATGCTGACTGCGGCATATTCGGGGTCTATTGTGCAACAGTTCCAAAAAAATTCGATTACACTGTTGAACTTATAATGAAGGAATGCCGTGCCATGCTTCATGAAGGCATCACAAGCCAGGAATTAGAGGATACCAAGACATACATGAAAGGGAACCTGGCCCTGAGCCTTGAAAGCAATGAAGTCAGAATGAGCCAGATGGCAAGAAACGAAATGACATACGGCCGCTACTTTTCGTTCGAAGACATCGTGAAGATAGTGGACGCGATTTCAATGGATGATTACATGCGTGTAGCAGAGAGGATACTAAAGGATAAAAGATTTTCACTTATCTCTGTGGGTAAACTGAAGAATAATAAATCAGAAAATCCTGACCTGACTCTGTAAAACACTCTCCGGGTATGGTGCTAAACCTTGCAGAATCAGGTGCTCTTGCAAAAGCATGGTTGTTAAAAGCCTCATCTAAGTCGCTGTTTAGTATAATGGAACCGGAATGGCGCGGAGCTCCAAAAAGTCGTGAAGAGCCCTTGCAGCTGCAAAAACATAGTTTTAAGATAATCTTTTAATAATTATTATAAAATAATTAAGCAGGGAATGGGCCGAAGCCCCATAAAAGTCGTGCAGGGCCTCCTGCAACTGCAAAAACATAGTTTTGGGTAAATCATTTAAAATCATTATAACTGTGAAACCGGGTATGGGGCGGAGCCCCGAAAAGCCCCGCAGGGTACCTGCATTTGCAAAAACATAGTTTTTGCAGGCATTCTTTAATTATTGTGGACATATTTATTTTTTATTTTTATATTGATCTGATTATTCGTACTTTCTGATACATTGTTTTATAGACAGAATAAAATGCTTTAGCCCCGACGGGTGGGACATAATATAACAGGTAACAGAATAATATTGAGTGAATTACCAGGATGGAGTGAGATATGGCGCCAAAAACTGAAGGAATGAACAGCACAATCGGAGAGGGATCAAGTTTTGAAGGTAAATTTTATATCAGCGGTTCACTCAAGATAGATGGAAAGTTTGAGGGTGAAATCAAGACCGATGAGGAACTTGTTGTAGGCGAAAAAGGAAAAGTTAAAACCGATATACGTGCCAAATCTGTTGTTATTGCAGGCACAGTAATCGGCAACATTTATGCCGAACAGGAGGTCAGGCTTCTTGAGACAGCGAAGGTCCTTGGAGATATAGTCGCACCTGCTATTTCCATACAGCGGGGTGTAGTGGCGCAGGGGCAGATAGTAATCACAGGCGGCCCGAAACGTGATTGTAAAAAATTCATTGAGGAATCATACGGCGGTGCTGTAGCAGCAAAACCTGCTGATAAAAAATAAGTTTTATTAAGCGGATTTTCATCCGATAATGCACCAGGGTGAAATAAAGGTAATTGAATAGATCGAAATGTTTAAAAAAGGATTTAATACATATAAGATTGGAAAACTGACAATCAACATCTTTACCCATGATGTTGTTATTGTATATATTGGCCGGAAAGGCACATATATCAGAAATATATACAAGAAGGATATTTTCCGATACTCCAAAGCCCTTGCAATGTTCATGGGCTTGCTTGTTATTACCTCCATCATTATTACAATAATACCCTCGGATGAAGCTACTGCTGATGATACCTTAACTGCCCAGGCTGACCTGAACGAAGTAGAGGGCGCGGGATTTGAAGGCGGTGAAAAGGTTATAACAAGCTCTGATATAAAAAATATTGAAGACGATGAAAAACTGAAAAATGAACTTCTGCTTTCCGATAAAACAGACTTCTCGCTTCCTTCAGAAGATACTCCCCTGAAAATAAAGACTTACAAGGTTAAGACGGGTGAGAGCCTGAGCCAGATTGCCAAAAAATTCGGAGTATCAGTAGATACTATCTGCGGCAGCAACAGCCTCACATCGTATGACAATGTCGCTGCAGGAACCGTTCTGCGTATCCCGAACAAGGATGGAATCCTGTACAATATGAAAGCAGGAAACAGCGTAGCCGGACTTGCGGCAAAATACAGGATTCCGGTTGAGAAGATCCTTGCCGAGAACAGGCTGTCCAATCCGGACTTTGTACCCGTGGGTGAACTTGTGTTTATTCCTGATGCGAAACCGCAGAATATTTTTGACGGCTACATGTGGCCGGCAGGAAGCAGGTATGTTACATGCGGGTTCGGGTGGAGAAGAAATCCATTTAACGGCGGTTATAGGGAATTTCATAAAGGTATCGACATTGCAGCCAGATATGAAAGTGTCAAGGCTACTAAATACGGGAAAGTAACCTATTCAGGATGGATGGGGGGTTACGGTTATGCTGTAATTATTGCTCATCCCGGCGGATGGAAAAGCCTTTACGGTCACCTTTCGAAGGTTTATGTAAAGGAAGGTCAGTATGTAAAACAGGGGCAGGTGATCGCTAAAAGCGGAAATACCGGAAGATCAACAGGGCCCCATCTCCATTTTGAACTTATCAAGCAGGGCGGCCACACTAACCCCAGGAAGTATCTTAAAAAGTAGCATCCCGCATTACAATCAGGCCTGAATCGGCAGCTTCTAAAAATTTATTGACTCATTTACAGCTCTCTGTAATACCTCACTTGTTGCCAGCTTAAACCGGCCATCAAACATTTTCCGGAGTATTATATGATTTCTAATGCCAATTTTTTATGCGAAATAGGGACAGAGGAGATTCCGGCCGGATACATTCCACCTGCGATAAATTCACTTAAAACAATCTTCAGCGAAAAACTGGCACAGGGACGAATTGATTATACAGCAGTTGAAGTTTATGCCACACCCAGGAGATTTGCCGTGCTGATCTCGGGGCTGGCTGCAGGACAACGGAGCGAAATTGCTGAACTTAAAGGACCTTCAGCGCAGGCGGCATATGACGCTGATGGAAATCCTACAAAAGCTCTCCAGGGTTTCATGAAGGGGAATGGCGTTGAGGCCAAAGACCTCAAGGTTGTGGAGACCGATAAAGGTAAATACATCTATGCGTACAAACAGCTTGATGCCGGGAAGACAGAAGATATCATTCCCTCAATAGTAATTGAAGCCGTGAGTTCAATTCCGTTTCCAAAACGTATGAAGTGGAGCAATAAAAAAGTCACATTCCCCAGGCCTATAAATTACTTTGTTCTTCTCTTTAATGACAGGCTGATTCCCTTCGAGATTGAAGGTATCAAAGCCGGGACAAAGACCAGGGGGCATTTTGTGCAGTTTAACAAAATGCTGGAGATCGATAAAATTTCATCCTATGAAAAGATACTTAATGATAACGGCGTTATTCTGAACCAGGATGAGAGGAAAGAAATAATCCGTAAGGCGCTTGCCGATGCTGCAGGAAAAGCTGGCGGAAAGCTTAACGAGGACGAGGACCTTCTTGATACTGTAACATACCTTGTTGAACAGCCGCATATTGCAACATGCCATTTTAATCCCGACTTTCTGAAGATACCTGATATTGTTCTTATCACCGAGATGAAGGAGCATCAGAAAAACTTTGCGATCCTTGATGCCGGCGGCAGGCTCATGAACAGCTTCCTCGCAGTTTCAAATAATCCTGTATCCGCGTACATCATCCGCGGCAATGTGAAGGTCATATCTGCAAGGTTCAATGACGCGGGTTTCTTCTACGCCGAGGATGCAAAACTGAAGCTTGCAGACAGGGTGGAGTCGCTTAAGAGCGTACTCTTCCACAAGGAGCTTGGTTCAATATATGACAAGATTGAAAGGATGAAATCCGTTGCAGTGAGCCTCTGCGGTGAACTTAAACTTGATGATAAGACAAAAAGTAAAATTGAACGCGCTGTATTCCTTTCAAAGGCAGACCTTGATACAGCTATGGTTTATGAATTCGCTTCGCTCCAGGGCAAGGTTGGCAGAATATACGCACTGAATGACGGTGAGGATAAGGAGGTAGCTGAAGCGATAAATGAACAGTACATGCCGCGCTTCAGCGGCGACGTTGTGCCATCAGGGATTGTTTCGGTAGTTGCTTCGCTTTCAGAAAAAATTGATAATATATTCGGATCGTTCTCTGTTGGCAATATTCCAAAAGGTTCACAGGATCCTTATGCACTCCGCCGGCAGGCAAATGCCGTTGTTGAACTGCTCGTGCGCAACAACCTGAATGTTGACATGGAAAGGCTGCTTGGATCTGTTGCGGGAAATTATAAAACAGGTAACGAACTTACAGATAAGATACTTGAATTTATAGGTGTCAGGGCAAAGACCATTTTTACTGATGAAGGATTCAGGTACGATGAAATCGATGCGTGCATGACAACCGGTAATTCGGATTACGTTGAACTATACAGGCGCGCAAAGGCTCTGCACAGTTTCAGGAGCGACAAGAAGTTCTCACAGCTGCTTCTTGGTTTCAAGAGGATGAACAACATAGTTACAGGATTCAGGAAGGATAACAGTTCGTACAGCTTGAAGTTCAGTGAAGGCCTGATGGAGGAGAACGAGGAGAAGGAACTCTACAGGTTCTTTGCAGGGAAAGTGCAGGAGATAGGAAAGTTTATTAAAGAGAGCAGGTATATCGAGCTGTTTCAGCTGATTACGGGTGCAAAACCGGTTATTGACAGCTTCTTCGATAAAGTCCTGGTAATGGATAAACGTACTGAAATCCGGGACAACAGGCTGTATATTCTGGAGAATATACTGGGAAACTTCAAAGGATTAATAGATTTCTCGAAGATAAGCGACAAGTAAAACTCTCCCCGGCCTGCGCCCACCCCTCTCCGCACGGAGAGGGGAAAAAATCATGGTATCACAACATTCGCATAACTTCTGATAGAATTGATGTGAGTTTTTGTATTATCCACGGATTCACTTTTGCAAAATTATATATGATAATAACAATTCTGCGGGGCAGTGAAAAATATGGTTTTTAAACATATTGTGAGTGATAATATAACGCTTTGCAGTATTGTTTTACTTCAGGAGAGCAGATTTTATTGAAACCGGAATATACATTAAATAACTGGCTGCCCGTAACTAAAAAAGATGCGGATTCGCGCGGATGGGACAAGCTTGATGTTATACTTTTTTCTGGAGACGCGTATGTTGATCACCCCGCATTCGGCGGTGCGGTGATTGCGCGTGTAATTGAAAGCAGGGGGCTCCGGGTCGCGATTGTCCCACAGCCGAACTGGCGCGATGACCTGCGTGATTTTAAAAAGTTCGGGAAACCTGAACTTTTCTTTGCCGTGACATCAGGCTGCATGGATTCAATGGTAAACCACTACACAGCGAACAGGCGCCTGCGGTCTGATGATGCCTACACTGCGGGTGGAAAATCCGGGTTCAGGCCTGACTACGCTCTAACTGTTTACTCCGGCATACTGAAACAGCTTTACCCCGACGTCCCGGTAATCGCCGGTGGGATAGAGGCGTCGCTCAGGAGACTTACACATTACGATTACTGGTCGGACACACTCAGGCCCCCGGTGTTATGCGGCAGTTCTCCGGACCTTGTGATCTACGGCATGGGAGAAAAACCGCTAAACCGGCTGCTTGATGTAGTTACTTCGGGCTCTGGCCTGGATACAGTAACGCAGATCGAACAGACATGCTTTAAAATAGAAAGTATCGAAAAAATTCCGGTTAATGATAAATGGCGGATGGTGGAACTCTTTTCACATGAAGAGTGCCTTGCCTCCAGGGAAAAATTCGCACAAAACTATGTGATCACCGAAAAAGCCGGGAGCAGCATGGAGCCTGTACGTTTTGTGCAGAGATGCGGCGATGGTTACGTTGTTGTCAATCCGCCTTTTATGGATGCATCGACAGAAGAGCTCGACCTCTTTTCTACGCTTCCTTTTACGCGGCTGCCGCACCCGAAGTATGAAAAAAAAGGGGGGGTTCCAGCGTACGACATGATCCGTCATTCGGTTACAGCGCACAGGGGCTGCTTTGGCGGCTGCAGCTTCTGCGCGATAACCGCTCACCAGGGGAAGAATGTGGTGAGCAGGTCACAGGATTCAATAATCAGTGAAGTTAAAAAGGTTACGGCAATGCCCGACTTCAAGGGGTATGTGTCGGACATAGGCGGACCGTCGGCAAATATGTACATGATGAAAGGGGCGGATCTGAACTTATGCGTTAAATGCACAAGGCCGTCTTGCATATACCCTTCGATCTGCGCCAACCTGAACTATGACCACACGCCTCTTCTCGAACTTTACAGGAAAGCTGCCGAAGTGAAGGGTGTGAAGAAAATTTTTGTCACCAGCGGCGTGCGGTATGATATGCTTGTGTCAGGAGACGAAAGAAAACGTAAAGTTTACCGGTGCGACGAGTACATGAAAGAACTTGTTTTGAACCACGTTTCAGGCAGACTTAAAGTGGCGCCTGAGCATACATCGGACCGGGTGCTCGCTGTTATGCGCAAGCCTTCATACGCGCTTTTCAGAAAATTCAGTGAGCTGTTCCATAAAATTTCTTCCGCGGCCGGACTTGATCAGCAGATTGTCCCTTATTTCATATCGTCGCATCCCGGGTCTCAGCTTGAGGACATGGCTGAACTAGCTGCAGTGACAAAGGAGGACGGGTTCAGGCTTGAACAGGTTCAGGACTTCACGCCCACACCCATGACGCTTTCATCGGTAATCTACTACTGCGGTTTTGATCCGTACACAGGTAAAAAAATCTACTGCGCAAGATCATCAGATGACCGGAACGACCAGCGAAGTTTTTTCTTCTGGTATAAACAGGAGAACAGGGAGAGGCTGAAGCGCAGGCTGAAAAAAATCGGCAGGCAGGACATCGAAAAGAAGCTCTTCGGTTAAGATTCATAATGCCCTCACCCCGGCTCTCTCCCAAAGAGTAATATTTTCTGTGAAGGAACATTCATCCGGGAGAGGGGGACAAACCAGAATTACTTTAAAATTTTCCTTCTCCCTATTAGCAGCATAAAAAGTATTTGAGTAATATTAATCCGTAATAATAATACATTTCTGGTTTTAAACCTGGAGAAGGTGTCCGGAAGGCCGGATGTGAGCATACCGTGAAAATCTAAGCTCAAGTATATGATTGTGAAACCATTTGTGTTCAAGGGGATTCAGACTGAAATGGAAAATTCTTCCTGTTCCCGGTCCGGGGATTACAAGTTCCCTGCCGCCATTATCGCAAAACAGTTCCGTTGACTTTTCACCGGAATGTGCATCACCGATTACCGGGAAATCTTTCAGTATGCGGAAACTGCCGTCGATTCCGCAAAAGTTGTGAAAAGTTTTCCCGCGGCTCTTAATTTTTTTAACTGCATCAAATACATTATCCGTATAAGCTGACAGGTAGAGATAAAAGCCGTTGCTATTACCGCTGAGAATCATGAAGAAATACCCGGCTCGTGATACCTCCGGGATATGTACAGGTACTGGAGTGAGTGCTGTTATACTGAGATCATTACTGTAACTGATTCTCAAAGCTGAAATGTTAATCCTGCCGGCATTTTCTTTCAGGACCTGGTAAAACTCATAATCTGTATGATAGTTTGGGACAAAAACCTCTGCGGAATCATTGAGTATGAAAAGGATTAACCTGCCTCCCTGTATTGAGGAAAGTTCCCGGATATGCTGCGATGCCCTGCTGCTTACTGCATCCGGGAATGAAGCAGTGCCACGGTAGAACAGGGTGCACGACTTGAGTTCGACATAAAAGGTGTTTTTACTGTCAGCCAGGAGATAATCAAACCTGTGGCGGCCGTAAACCGGTTCTCTTCTGATTAACCTGTATGTTTCAAGTCCCGGTACCTTACCTGACATTAAAAGTTCAGCAAAGAGTGAATTGCTTAAAGTTGAATCAATCATCACAGGGAAACCATTGCTGATTATGTACAGCAGCTTGTACCTGTATTTCCCTGAAGATTCCGCAAGCAGGCATTCAGCGCCGGGTATGGCAAGTTCAGAGAGTCTTCCGGTATTGGGAACATAAACTTCTGTGGCGGTTGTATCAATAAGTACAGATGCAACAAAACGGTTTTTCCTGCGGATAAGCCTGGCTGGGATTAAAACTTTTTTCATGGGATAACAGAAGGGCCGCTTTCGCGGCCCCTGCGGAATTTATTTGTCGTTAAATACAGGTTTTCTTTTTTCAATAAAGGCATTGACTGCTTCCTCTTTGTCCTCGGTGCTGAAGCAGTATGTTGACTGAGCCTGTTCAAACATGAGTCCAGCGAATGTATTGCCCTCGGCTGCAACATTTACGCCCCACTTGCCGAACCTTACTGCAGCAGGCGGCAGGTTTGATATCCTCTTGGCAAGCTGTATCGCTTTGCCTTCAAGTTCTTCAGGTTTTACAAGGTATTCAACAAGACCTATCCTGTATGCCTCCTGCGCATCAACCTCCTCTGTGCAGAGGATCAGTTTTTTAGCCTGTCCTATCCCTACAAGTTTTGTAAGCCTTGTGGTTCCTGTCTGGTCTGCGGTCAACCCGAACTTAACTTCGGGTAATGCAAGCCTTGCTCCTTCAGCGGCAATCCTTATGTCGCAGCTCAGGGCAAGTTCAAGGCCGCCGCCGTAACACAGGCCGTTAATGGCACATATAACAGGTGCTGGAAATTCCTGGAACCTGCTGAATGTCCGCTGGAGAAAAGTCAGGTTATCCTTGATGAACCGGGGATCTACTGATTTCAGAAACGCGAGGTCAACACCGGCAGAAAAATGCGCCCCGCCTGATTTAAGTATCACCGCCCTTACCTGGTTGTCCCTGGATATCTCCTCTTGTATGTCTGCGATACTTGTAACTACTTCTTTATCCATGAGATTAAAACCGCTTGCATCACATAGAGTAATAGTACCTATAAATCCTTCTTTGGAATATTTAACTTTTGGTTCGCCCATTTTGTTACCTCTTTTAAAGTTTATCTGGCAGCGATGTCCACATGTACAGATTATTTATATGCTGGCAAGGGTAAAGCCGGGTTTTATTAATTCAAGGATTAAAATGGGGTTATAATGATATTTTTATCCTGTAATCTTTTGAAGTTTCCTGCGGATCAAATTTTATGTTTTTAAAAAACTTCTGTTCAAGGTTAAACTCAAAACGTGACATGAACTTTATGTATTCCCTCCGTTCCAGCGATTCCTTTGGCAGTGAGAGCTCAAGCGAATATTCACCAGGAATTGCTGTGAATTTAATTACAGTACCGTTTTCCATTGTTATGCCGGCAGAATAGGTGTTCGGCTCCTTTGCTTCAATGATTACATTTGACGAAGCATCAAGCGCAGATGCAGCAGCGTCGAATATTATTTTATAATCAATATTTGGCATATCAGTTACTGTTCCCTGTGTTTTTTTTCCTGCTGAAAATTTTCTGCCAGTAGGAAAGCTCATCATCGGAGATAGCAGGATTTTCTTTTTCCCTGCTGATTTTGACAAGCTCCTGCTCTTCGCGAAATTCATTGAATACGCTGTTGACGTGTTCCGCAAACTTTTCGCTTGTGATGTTTTTCGCGCCGAACCTGTTTATATAAAATATAATATCCTTGTCGGAAGTGACAATTGTAAGCATCTTCGGGTTTGTATCCTTCTTTACAAATTGCTTGATAAGAAAATCCGCGGAGTAATCGAGGGAGTAATAGACATCAATGGTTCCGGATTTTTCGCTTTTTGTTTCATTCGAGGCGCCTTTCCTTCCGTCGAAGAATACACTGATGGCCCCTTTCCTGAGCTTCTGGTAGTTCTTTAGTGTCTCAAGGAGACCTTCGCGGGCATTGTCCAGCTGGCTATAGTACATCATCGCTTCAAGTTCTGGAAACTTGTAGATCAGGTTAAGTCCGTCAACAAGAAGCGCCATTGGATGGACCTGCCTGTCAGATAGTACCGAGGAAGATCCGGATTCTTTCCATGGCTGTTCTTATGTTGTCCATCGAAGTTGCAAATGAACAGCGGATATGGTTTTTGCAGGAATCACCGAATGCTGTCCCCGGGACAACGGCAACCTTTTGTGTTTCAAGAAGTTTCATCGCAAAGTCTCTTGATGAAAGCCCCGTTGACGAAATGTCGGGGAACGCATAGAAGGCGCCTTCAGGATAAAGGCAGGGAAGTCCCATGTCGTTGAATGAACTTGCAATGAAGTTTTTTCTGCGGGTGTATTCGGCCACCATTTTTTCCACGTCCTTGTCGCCGTGTTCGAGGGCTTCAATCGCGGCATACTGAGACATGGATGGAGCACAGAGCCCGGTGTACTGGTGAATCTTCAGCATGATGTCCATGATGTAGGCAGGTGCTGCCGCAAACCCGAGCCTCCAGCCTGTCATTGCATGGGACTTTGAAAATCCGTTAAGCACGATTGTTCGCTCTTTCATTTCAGGGAATGTGGCGATCGATACAAATTCCCTGTCATATGATATCGCGGAATATATTTCATCAGAAATAATCAGAATGTTATTCTTGATTGCAATTTCTGCGATCTCTTTCAGAAGTTCAGGCGGATATGAAAGTCCCGTGGGATTGGAAGGGTAGTTGAGCAGTATAGCCTTCGTCTTGTCAGTGATAGCTTTTTTAAGACGTGCAGGATCGATTTTAAATCCGTCACTGAAGAGTGTCGGGATAACCACTGCAACTCCGTTCAGCATTTCAATATTTGCCGCGTAGGATACGTAGCATGGTTCAATAACAATAACTTCATCACCGGGATCAATTATAGCACGCAGTGTAAGGTCAAGGGCCTGGCTTACGCCCATTGTTACAATGATCTCGGTTTCTGCATTATATGATACTTTATATTTTGTCTCGAGGTATTCGGAAATCAGTTTAAGCAGCTCCGGCACACCCCTGTTTGGAGTATAGTGAGTATAGCCTTCCTTTATTGAAACTATTCCGGCGTCGGAGATTCTCCATGGTGTTTCAAAGTCAGGCTCACCTACACCGAGCGAAACACAGTCCTTCATTGAATAAACAATGTCAAAAAATTCCCTGATTCCTGAAGGTTTAAGATTTTTGCCGGAATCGGATACAAGTATTGCCGGATCGCTGGTTTTTGATGTGCGCTTCAAGGAGATACTCCAATTTTATAGTTTACCGGAAAGTCTGATAAAACTTTCCCTTTGTATCATATTTCTTTTATAGAAGAAAGCTTCTGTTTCAGTTTTATCCGGTAAAAGGGCAACTAAAAAATTCATTAAGCCGCCCTTTTTTGATAAATTTACAAAAGTATCAAGAAGGGAAGAGCCGATTCCCCGTTTTCTGAGCTTTTGCTTTACCAGAATCCAGAGTATTTCAGCACTATCGCCTGATATTCTGCCTATGATGAATCCCAGTACCTCTTTTTTCCTGGCTGCAGTGTATGCGAGCAGGTCAGTGCTGCAGAATGCATCTGCGAGAGCTGCTGCGTTCCAGTTCGTCATGGAGCTGAATAGAGGCTCTTCGAGGCCGAGTTTGTAAATTGAGTTCAGGTCGGTTATACAAGTTTCGCGTATTACAAGTCCGGGAATTGTTGTTTTCATGAACGCACAAGCTTTAAAAAGTTTTCTGTTACAGCATCCTCGATACGGGAGAGGGGGACTTTTTTCAGGTCGGCAATGAACCTGTATGTGTGCTGCACATTCTGGGGAACGTTGGGTTTTCCGCGTACAGGTACAGGGGCAAGGAAGGGTGAATCTGTTTCAAGAAGCAGCATGTCGAGTGGAACATATGCTGCCGCATCATGAAGTACAACTGCAGCCTTGTAAGTCAGGTTTCCCGCGAACGAGATCATGAATCCCATGTCTGTGACTTTTTTTGCAGTATTCGAATCACCGGCAAAACAGTGCATGATTCCGCGGTCTGCGTTTTTTCTTTTAAGTATTTCAAGCCCTTCGTCCATTGCCTCGCGGAGGTGAATAATCAGTGGAAGTTTATGCTGTTGCGCGACTTCGATCTGGTATTCGAATGATCTTATCTGCATCTCTTTTGTCTGGTGCATCCTGTAGTAGTCGAGGCCGCATTCGCCTATGCCCAGCAGGAGTTTTGCGGAATCAGTCCACATTGATTCTGCCGTGAAAGCCGTAAGATATTCAAGGTCCTTTATCTCGGCCCTTGATGAAGGATGAATCCCGAGCGTGTAGAAAATGCCGTTTAGTCTGTTGCGTGAAGCAAAATCACGGGACCATTCAAATCCTCTGGGTTCAATGGAAACCTGCACAGCATATTCTACATTGCTGTTCTTTAAGCTGCCGATTACTTCAGGTTCAGAGGTCCCCTTCTGCTCAAGTATCATGTCAAAATGTGCGTGCGAATCGAGTATCATGTCCTTTTCCTTTAATGGTTAAAGTTTCAGGATTACACATGATTAATGCAAGAAAAAATTATGAGAAATATGCGGCAATGATCAAGGCGATACCCCGGCGTGGTACAAGCAGGGAACAGCCCTTTTACGCGCAGAGTAAAAGTCTACCCTGATGAAAACAGGTTTAATATAAATTTTTATTGAAATTATTATTGCCGGGGGTATTATGTCGTCAATATCAGAGCCAGGTTTTCATGAATATTGACCAATGTTACAAGCTCCTCAGAGTAGAGAGCACTGCAAGCAACGAGGATATCTCAAAGTCTTTCAAGATACTTGCGCTTAAATATCACCCGGACAAAAATCCGCACAACAAAGAGTGGGCGAATGAGCAGATGACCATGCTGAATACTGCGTATTCGGACATCATGAGTTACAGGTTTAGAAACGAGACCGTAACCGATACTGCTAATGGAAAAGAATATGCCTCTGCAAAACCCTCACAGAAGCGCAGCGGAGAGAAACCGCAGGGGCAGCAGTCTGAACGGGTAAGAAGGGATGAGCAGGAGGCAACCAGGCTGCGCGAGGAGGAGACGAATGATGAACTTGCAGCACGGTTTGTCAGGATACGTGACGATGCCAAAGATGCAATTTACAAATACTTCCAGTACGGGCTGTATAATTTTCACAGGCGGGAGGACGCGAAAGGTGAAGGGCTGTACAAGGAGATTGTGCTCGCGCTTCGTAAATCATTTCACAGGATAAAGCGCCTGGCCGAGCTTTCAAAGGACAGGGAGCTGCTGGAGCATTTCGCAGTGTTCAGTAAAATGATATTTGATTTTTACAGGTCAACTGAATGTCTGAATATCATAGATTCATACAGGGACGAGTACGAGGTCAACGCATGGAGGATGTACAGGAAAGGGGATGAACTTCTGCACCAGGCGCACCGTGAGCTTTTTTTTGACAGGCATAACAGAGGCCATTTCTTGAGCGGAAAGGTTTTTCCAGACCTGAACGACTCGGAAACCATATTCAGGAAGACGCTTAACACTTACCCCGATTCGTCGTGGGCAGTTGAAACGGCAATCAAGCTGGATTATATAAAGTCCCTGAAGGCATACATCAACCTGTTCTTTACTTCTTGAAAGTAAAGTTGCTCCCCCTTGTTTCAACGAGGTTTTTAAATGTTTCAAGCTCTTCTTCAGACTGTCTTATAAACCTGCGGCGTAAAAAGGGGAGCAGCAGTTTCAGCAGAAGGATTTTACCCTGCCCGGACCACTCAATGGTTATCCCGGTGGTATTACCTGATGCATTAAGCGTAGTTTCAACCCGTGCTGTGATAGCATCACCGGAAACCTGCGATATGTATTTTTTCCCTGGTTCGCAGTAGATCATCCGGTCATCCAATATATATGTCCGCCCGTGTTCCATGTAATGCAGACGTGCAATTGAGCCGGTTCCCCCCGGTTTTGATTCAATAACTTCAAACCGTTCAAGATATTTCTGCCAATACGGTGAGTTATCCGGATTCATCAGGGCATCAGCTACAACATCTACCGGGCGGTTAATGGTGGTGCTTATTTTAAATGAAATCACGGCGTTTTCTCCTTGATACAAAATACCGGGAAAAATGGTAAACGGCAAGCCCGGCAATAAAACCCCATGCCATGTTTACAGCCAGTGAAAAAATGACAGTTAACAGGAAAGGAATAATATCCATGTCAAATTTTTGATCGCGGGCGAACATGGTGAGTTCTATTCCAACAAGCAACATCATTGCGCCGATAATTGCCATTGGAAAAAATGAAAACATTACAGCAATCGATGCTGAAAAGAAAAGTCCCATTGATACTTCAATCAGGCCTTCAATAATGTTTGCGCCCCCTGTCCTTGCGCCGAAATAGTACTGGCCTGCAAGCCCTCCTGCGCCATGGCACATGGGCATACCTCCAAAAAAAGAAGATACAAGGTTCATAATGCCCTGGTTAAAAGAAAGTTTACGTTCACTGACAGTTTTGTCCGGCCAGTATTTTTTAATAAGAGATGATGTGGAGATTGTCGCGTTGGTGATTGTCAGAGGGACCTGCGCAAAACCTGCAAGAATGAGCGTCTGCCATACTTCTGCGGGAGTGAAGAGTGTGAGTGAAGGAAGCCTGAATTCAGGCGGTGAAAGCTGTTGAAAGTTTCCCCTGGCAAACATAATGGCTGCGCCAAAAACCAGGAGCATAAGGGCTGCGGGCGCGTAACGGTTCCGGCGAAGCATTAGTACAATGATAATTGAAAAAAGGCCAACTGCCCACCACGTAGAGATCATTTTAAATGCTTCCAGAGCAAGAAGCAGGCCGAGCGCAACCTGTATCCCGCGTATAACTGATTCGGGAGTAATCCGGGCCAGCCAGCGAATGATGCCGGTAACTGCAAAGATCAGCCAGATAATACCCATTGAGAAGGCTGATGCATACACCATAGATGGTGACCAGTGCTGCGCGATTGCGACAACAGCAAGTACCTTCATCGGTTCGATGGGCATGGGAAGACGATATACAATCCCGGTAACAATATTTGCAAGGCCCATTATGACAAGAAACCCGGCAGAGTCCAGACCGCATAAAGCGATATAACCTATGGCCAGGGGGAAGAGTGTCCCAAAGTCACCGGTTGATCCTGCCAGCTCACTGAGGTTAAATTCAAAGGATTTAATTTTCATGATATTTTTTTACATCGCAAATATAGTGAAGATTTGTGTCGATATGCTTTTTTTGTGTGAAGAGCCATAATTCATAGCCCTGAAAATTTTTTAATGTCACAGGCTCGGGGAGAGATTTTATCTCTGTCCCCGCTCCAGGCCTCTCTGGCGTGAGATTTCCTCAATTTCAGCATTGAATTCAGGGAACCTTGACCGCAGGCTGTCAAAATCTGATTTTGACAGCCTGTAAACTTCACAGTGGGTCAAAGTATGAATTGTTGCGTTTCGCTTTTCTCCAACAAGCAGGGAGGTTTCACCGAATGTTGACCCGGGACCCAGTTTGGCAACCTGTGAATCATTTACCATGACTTCAATCTCACCGCTGCTTAAGAAATACATACAGTCTCCGTATTCGCCCTGCCTTATTATATCGTCTTCGGGCAGATAAATCAACGGTTTGAGCATCTGTATTGCCTCGCGGACAAAAAGGTCCTGTGAATTTTTAAAAAGGTCCACTTTCATCAGCATGTCCCGGTTGAGATACAGCATTATTTCAAGGGACAGGCTTGTAGGAAGGTCTGATAACGGGTTTTCATCAGTTACATTTTTTTTCTTATCCCAGAGGTAATGGTAATAGCTTAGAATTTTTTCCTGCATATCTTTAGGTATTTTTTTGTTATCAAGATAAACTTTAACTGATTCAATTTTTTTAATGAAATCCGCCCGGGCTACGTCAAGGTTGGCAATCAAACCGGATACGTTACCTATTATGTAACCATACATACCTACACCGAAAATCTGGACAATAATAGTAAAAATTATCTGGAGGTTACTTTCATGGTCCGGATAATAGTCGCCATATCCAATTGTTGCGACGGTTGTTACGCTCCAGTAAAGGGCGCGTATATACTGGTCAGCAGGTATGCGCATTGCTTCAACAGCACCAATGACTATCCATCCAAGAGATATATAATGTACTGCCTGGGTAAACCAGAAAGCAAAAACCATGAGGCGCATCACTCCGGGATTAATACGTAAATATTGCTGAAGTTCTTTGGTTATTTTATGGATTTTTAAAAGTTTTGTAAGAGTGATAATCTGTAGTACGAGAAAATATAAATTACGCCCGTTATGTTCGTCAGGTAATCCGAAAATCAGCAAAAGAACAACGTCAAAAGGAAATGCGGTAATGAAATCAACAGTAAACCAGCTTTTGAGGTAATGCAGGCCGATAGTTCTTCTGTCGGTTGATACAACATGTTCTATTTTGACAGATGAATTAAAATTAACAAGAACATCCAGAAAAAATATAAAAATAAGCGACCAGTACAACAGGTCTGCTTTATAAATCTGAAATGTAAAGCGGTATGAAAATGTAAATGAAAAGGCCAGGACCGCGAAAATGACAGCAATGTTCCATATTGTTTTTAATCTGCTGTTGCTCAGGAAAACCGGGAATTGATGCATTGTCACCATACCATGAAACATCTTATTACATCATCGGCAATTGAAGTTTATTTTGTTTAGAATTGATTTTTAAAAGCAAGAAGTTTTTGGCTTGTTCAGACAAATAAGTCTTTTCGAAAGCACCGTGGGTAAGCGTTGTTATATGAAGTTGAATCCCAATTCGAACAAAAATTTTTTAAGTTTATTTTTAAAATAGTTAATCAACAAGCATCTCTTTAATAATACTTTTAACATCTTTTATAGTTTCGTTATTTATCTTACAGATCTTTTTAATGAGCCGCTGATTATCTATGGTTCTGATTTGATCTAATACAATCCATCCTTTTTTATTTTGAACAGTCACTGGTACCCTGGTCGGGTATCTATGTGACTTTGTAGTCATTGGGGCAATAATGACTGTCTGTATATTTTCATTCATTTCATCTGGTGACACAACAAGGCATGGACGAGTTTTTTTAATTTCATGGCCAATTGTCGGATCTAGATTCACAAGGTATATATGATACTGATATATTTCCATTTTTACCATTCCCATTCATTGAGATCAAGTGAATCATCGATAATAAGTTTATCTTCGTCAGATGATTTCATTTTTTTAAATGAATCATTCCATCCATCTCTTACTTTGTGTAATGGTTTTAAGATTATTTCATCTTTTTTATCACTTATTATTAGTTCTAACTGAGTTTCAATATTCATTTCTTTCAATATCTGATTGGGGATTCTGATGCCCTTGGAATTTCCTATTTGAATAACTTTTGCAATCATTACATCACCTCTTTTATGTAATTACAAAGTAATAATATATTAAATTAATTGCAACTTAATTTTACCACGAATAACAGACGAAAGATTTATTCGAAGAACACTTTTTGGTAAAAAATCAAGGGGGGTCAATTTCATATAACGTCTTGCTTACCTGACGTTGCGGCGGTCTTTTGCGCGATGTGGCGTAGCCCGAACGACGGCCAGGGAGTGAAGCGCATAAGATTTGTTATCTGAAGTCGCACTGCCAGGATTGCAACAATTTGCCGACGCCATGGACGGCACAGGCAATTTATTTCAATAATTCTGATAAGACATTGATATTGATTAATTTATCATCTTTTATTATCTCATTAAAAGTTCCTGATCTCATAATTTCATTCAACATCGAATGCATTGATTTGATTGATGCTGAAATCAGGATTGATGGTAAACTAACACGCTCGACTCCATATTCAACACAATCATTGATGCTAAATTCTTTAATATTATATGGCAAACCAGCTGCAATACTTAGAGGACCATTTATTTCTTTCTTTAAAAGCTTTATTTCCTCTTTTGTTTGTACATAAGTAACAAAACAAATATCAGCGCCAAGTTCGAGATAATTATTACATCTTTCTATAGCTATTTTTAATGCTTCATTTCTGTTATTTATAGATCTCAATGAATCAGTTCTTGCATTTAATATAAAATCAGGAATATTGAATTCATTTTTTATTTCTATAACTTTATTAATTTTATCAGTCATTATTTTCAAAGGGATTATTTTTTCTGGCTCTTCAGACTATCGTGTGGAAACTGGCATAATATCAAGACCACCTAGATGAAATAGAATGGCATTTTTAAAACGTTTTCTATTTCTAAAGCCGCAGGCCATTTTCTTAATTTTTTGTAT
>Ga0116171_10000320_pt1 | contig 51005 bp, 26 predicted proteins | sample AD_JPNHW2_MetaG_FD_89798 | JGI IMG/M metagenome (GOLD analysis project Ga0116171, IMG submission 89798) | Active sludge microbial communities of municipal wastewater-treating anaerobic digesters from Japan - AD_JPNHW2_MetaG | ecosystem: Engineered > Bioreactor > Anaerobic > Digestate | place... | reverse complement strand
CGCCGGAGGTGTCGATGACCGTGCCGCCGAACCAGTACTTGTTGTTCTCGGCGACCAGGTACCAGCGGACTTCATTGTCACCGTTGGGCAGGGGCTGCACCGAGATGGCCCAGTTGTAGAGGCCGGCCTCCATGATGGCGTTGGTCGGGGCCTGTTTGATGCTGGCCAGGGCCGGGCCGCCGTTGGAGTTGGTGCTGTTCCAGTTGCCGTTTTTGATGATGCCCATGGTGCCAACTCCCCAGGCGCCGTTGGAAATGGTGCCGGTGCCGGTGCGCGGGCAGAACTCATAGCCGTAGTGTTTCTTGGTGCTGACCCAGAGCGCCGAGTCGGTATACTGCGAGGTGAGCGTGGCGCTGTCGAGATTGGTCAGGGCATAGCGGAGGTGGGTATAGGCGCTGGCGCCGCCGCCGCCGAGGAATTCAACCTGGCCGCTGATCACCAGCGCTTTGTCCAGGGTCGCCTCGATCGGGGTGAAACCGCCGCGGATGGTCGCCCATCCGGTCGGTTTGGCACCGTTGCCAATGCCTGCGGAGCCCGCCGGAGTGGTGGCGGTATTGAGAATCGGCCAGGCCTTGCCATTGCTGGTCTTGCCCCAATCCACGACATCGACGGGGACTTGAGCCTGAATCGCAACGGCGCCGAGAAGTACAAGGGCCGTTGCGATTACCCAAAACGTATACATCCTTTTTTTCATAATTCTCCTTCTCCTGTGAACGTTTCGCTGTAATGAAGTTGAATTATTACCGTGCAAATTGTTCTGGAACCAAACGATGGATGACTGAACCACCTCCTTTTCCTTGGCTTTGGCAAAAAACGGGTTTGCCCCGGCAGCGATGATCGGGATATTTTTCGCTGCCGGGGCAAGGTTCATTATTCACGCTTATTTCATCAAAACAAGCTTTCTGGTGATGGAGACATTCTCGGCCTGCAGTCTGTAAAAGTAGACGCCGCCTGTCAGCTGGGTTGCGTTGAAAGTGACGATCCCGATCCCGGCCGGCTGGACGCCGTCGAGCAAGGTGGCTACTTCCTGCCCCAGACTGTTGTACACCTTGAGGGTGACATGGCCAGTCTGCGGCAGCGAGAACTGGATCCGCGTCGTCGGATTGAAGGGATTCGGGTAGTTCTGTCCGAGCGCATAGCGGGAGGGCAGAGTCGTCGAAGGCACACGCTCGATGCCGGTCAACGGATCCTTGCCGGACTCCAGCCAGGAGGCAATCCGCGTGCGCTCGGCATCGGCCTGAGCCCGCCAGGCAGAATAGCGGTCGGTCGCGCCTTCACGAACAGCGGGGTTAAACCAGTTGTAGAGATCGCCCAGCGGGAAGCCGCCCATGCCGGCGGTCTTGAGAGTGTCGTTGGCATAGCCGAGATTCTCCGGCAGCGGCCACTGCTGGTTCTGGCCCGCCTCCGGCATATAGGCCCACATCGTATCCTTGTTGGCATCCCATTTCTGATAGAGGAAATACTTGAGCGGATCGACATTGAGCGGGGGGTTGATGAAGCGGGGATTGGTTTTCTCTCTCAGGGTTTCAACCTCATAAAGCTCGGCGCGATTGATGTAGGGATAGAGTTTGACCTGTTTGCCGGTGCCATCCGTATAGGTCGAATCGAAGTAGACCAGCGAGGTGCTGTCGATCATCGGCCGCGGGTAGGGGATGGCATTGAACAACCGGGCTTTGTACTGGGCGACGCTGAAGGGATTACCGACCGAGGTGATTTTGGGATTGGGACGCCAGGCGGTGTTGCTATAGTTTTTGTCCCATCCGCCGCGCATCCATTCGATCAGCCAGTTGTCGATGTAATAGGCGCTGTGCGTGAAGAGGATGTGGCGATCCTGGTCGGTGAAGGGCACGTCAAAGGCGATCGAATCGGCAGGCTGAATGGTGACCGTCGCACTGCTGGCGCCCTGCTGCGGGATATAGCCCATCATCCAGGCATTGACGAAGAGACAGTTATTGACGTTAAGCTTCCACCACCAGCCGGATTCGAAGGTGAACTGCACGGTGTTGTAAAAGGTGCAATGGTTAAAATGGACGTTATCGGCGTAATTGGTCCCTTCCTGCATATAGACATAGCCCATATTGGCGAAGGTGCAGTTTTCGAAGGAAATGGACTCGGTGTGATACCCGGGCACGTCAAAGGGGAAAGAGACGGCTCTGCCGTAGTACATGTAATGGCGATCGACACAGTTGCGGAAATAGCAGTTGATAAAGCTCCCGTGGAAATACTTGGAGCGGACGCAAACAGAGCCGGATGCGGTCTGGGCCGGGCACGGCATGAATTCAAAGATACAGCCATCGAAGGTGCCATAATCACCCTGCGCGCCCGGGCCGCTTTCATCATTGCCCTCGAAAACAATGGGCGTGCCGGTCTGGACACCAGCCGCATCGGCGAACCGGACCCAGATATTCTTCATGATCAGGTCCCCATAAACCGCAATGAGGAAATTCTTGGTTACACTGCTGCTCGCGGTCCACAGGATCTGCGGCGGCGCGGTCTGCTGCGTCGCACCTGGCTTGGGTGCGACGATCTCGAGGGTTTGCCCCTTGGGTACCTCGATCGTGCCGTTGATCACGTACCAGTCGTACGCATTGAGTTTGAAGACGGTCTTGGAAAGATTGCCGGCATCGGCAACGGCTTTGATGGCTTCGTTAAGACCGCCCTCAGCGCCGCCGCTGTACAAGCCGTTGACATAGGTGGTGTCCTTCTGCTGGGCAAAGAGAGTAACCGACAGCAGCAGCACACAGATCAGACAACATACCAAACGATTCATGGTGCGTTCCTCCTCACGGATATGAATAGTGAATTAGGGTGGATTGCTCTTGATTGCTGCATCCCTCCCCGCCACCCTCGCGGCCGGCAGGGAGAGATAGGGAAGCAGCAGGACAACTCGGAACTGCGGCCGGACCTCAACAGGGCCCAGGCGCGCTTGGTATTACCGGTAGCGTATGCCAAAGTTGGCTGTCATGCCATAGTTTTTGACATTGGTGAAGCCGTCGATCGAGCGTTGCGCCGAAGAATTCTGCTCATCGTTGAGGTTGTTGAAGTCCAGAAAGATCTCCATGCCGTGGATGGGCAGGGCCTGGCGCACCGAGGCATCGATCCTAAAATAATCCCGGGTATAGCCATCCTGTTCCTTAAAGGCACCGACATAACTGACCGAATTGCCCTGGAAGAGGAATGAAACGCGCGCCGAGAAGCCCTTGAAATCATAACCGACATAGGCGTTCACCAGATCGTTCGGCTGATAGATCAAACGACCGACGCGTGTGCTGTCGTAGGTCGTCGTCACTGGCGGGCGGGTGGTGTAATTGGTGACGTTATCCCGCAGCGGGTAGGTCGCTTCGGACTCGATCTTGGTATAGTTCACCCCGAGAACGATCCCGCTCAGCTGCCAGGGAAGATACCAGAGACGGGTCTGAAAATCGAGTTCCAAACCCTTCACGTAAGCGGCCTCGTTGCTGTTGATGTAGGTATAGAGCGTCGCGCCGTCCGCCGGTCTGGTGCCCATAATATCGAAATCATTGATCGTCTTGATGCTCTTGGTGGCGGCGGTTTTGTGCAGAGTGTAGGTGGTGTAATAGGTAAATCCGTTAATCGTCTTGTAAAATCCGCCGAGAGACAAGAGCCCCAGCTTGTTGCTGTGGAACGTCAGGGTGACATCATGGTTGTAGGCGCGCGCCGGTTTGAGTTCGGGGTTGCCGGCACGGATGTTCATCCGTGGACTGTCATAGGTGACCTTGGGTGACATCTGATGGTAGTCGGGACGGGCCAGGGTTTGCGTGTAGGCATAGCGCAGATCCACCCAGCGCAGGGGCGAATATTTGGCTTGCACCATCGGCAGCCAGTACTCACTCTTCGGACGGGCCGTAACGGTATCGCAGTTCTGCGAATCCGGGTTGCGCATGTCGAACATATTATAGGCGGTGAATTTGGACTCGGAATTTTCGTAGCGGACACCGCCGGTCACCATCAGGTTCTGGAAATTGATCTCGGACATGAGATAGGAGGCATAGTAATCTTCTGAATAATCATAGGTGTTCGCCAGGTTCTGGAACATGCCGTTGTACCAGCCTCCGGTCTGGTCGGCGCCGCCGGTGGCTTTGCCGCGCCACTCCGGGGTGGCGGCCAGGTATCGGGCCATGGCAGTCAGAAGGCTCGGATCGCAAGCCCAGTAGATCTGGCCAAACTGATTATCCAGAAAGATGCGCGTCAGGTCCGACGGCCCGGTAAAATTGGAGGCGGCGAATTTGGCCGTCGAAGGATCAACGGCGATATCGAAACGATCCGATAGCGCATTCACCATCGCGGTCTGGAACGTACCGCTCGAGCGAATACTGGCATAGGGCGTTTTCTGATCGTTGCTGTTCTTCTGGTGCCGGTAGGTGCCGCCGATCTTGAGGAAACCGGTCAGTGACGAACCGAAGCGGAACGGGAAATTGATGTACGGGGTGACCGTGGTATTGTTCTCTTTATAGAGAGAACTGAAGAGATTGATGTTGTCCAGATAGACCTGGCTGGCGCCCGGATAGGCCCACAGTTTCTTCAGGCTGTCGGGGACGGTATCATCGGTGACCGGCCCGGTCGTTACAGGCCCGGTTTTCAGCTCGATGAAGGGCGATTGCGGCAGGTTGTTTTTGGAGGAGGTATTGGCGAACTTCAGACCGGTCTGTATCCAGTGAAAATCGTTCTTCCATTCCAGCGAATTCACGGTGAGATCGGTCTTGTTGAGCCCTTCACGATAGTTGAAATTCAGCTGCTTGTCAAAATAGTTGAGGATGGTGGTGTTGTCCTGATAATCGGAACTCAGCCGCGTAAACATGTTGACGGACTTGAGGGAGCCGAAGGGCAGTTTGTAATCGAGGATGAGGTTGCCGCCGAAACGCTGCCGGGTCTCAATGTGGCGCAGAAGCTGGACGTTCCGCACCTTGACCGGACGATATTCGCCGGAGGCGTTGAGTTTGGTGCTGGTGGTGTAGTACGAGGCATTCATGTTGTCGGCATCACGGTCGTATTGCTCGACATTGCCCAAAACGTAGATGCCCAGCTTGTCGCTGAAAAAGCGCCGGCTGAGGGAGGCGACACCACGATAGTTCGCGCTGTTCTTGGTTTTCGCCGTGTAGCCCTGCTGCCACAGCAGATCGTAATGCAGTTCGGTGGGGGCTTCGCGCAGCTCCATGTTCACGGTGCCGCCGATGGCGTTGGCATCGAGGTCGGGGGTCAGCGCCTTGTAGACCGAGATCGATTTGATCATGTAAGGCGAGACCATCGAAAGGTCGACGCTGCGGTCGTTATTGATCGAGCCCGAGGTGTTGCCCAGGGCCGAGACACCCATCTGCGAGCTGCCGGTTGAAGCCAGCTTGACACCCTCGACGGAGACCATGTTGTACTGCGGTGCCAGACCGCGGATGACGATCTTGTTGGCTTCACCCGAACTTTCCAGGCTCGAAACACCGGGCAAGCGGCTGATGGCTGCGGCCGCATTAAAATCCGGAAGCTCCTGGATCTTGGCTTCGGAGACGACACTGGAAATGCGGGTTTCTGCCAGCTGCTGATTGATCGCCTGCACCTGGCCCTGCGCCTGCGCCGTGATGATGTACTCCTTGCCCTTGATGGCCTCAGCCCTGAGGGCAAAATCGCGTTTGACCACGACGTTTTCCTGAACGGTGAGCGGCACACTCACCGAGCCATAGCCGATGTAGGTGACCACGAGGGTAAGCTCGCCGCTCGGGGCGTTGGGAATGGAAAAGTTGCCGTTCAGGTCCGCCGTCGTCCCGATCCGGGTGCCCCGGATCATGATGTTGGCGGAGGGCAATCCTTCCTTGGTATCCCGGTCAAAGACCTTGCCCTTGATCATGCCGGTGCCAGCCTGCAGGAGGCCAGGCAGGAGCAGGAGCAAAGCGATGACGGCGACGAAAGAGCTGACTCGGCGCATCCCCATGGCGGATGCGGCCGTTCCTTTGAGACCATGAGCAAGTGTCATAGGCATTTCCTTATGTTTGCGCCCCCGGGGTTTTGCAGGCCGGCGGCAGCTGGCGATGCGTGCTGGTGCGGCCTGCCTTTTTCTCGGTTTCATTCCGCTCTAATAAAGGGCTGATACAGGATGCAGGCAGAGAGGTTACCGGAAAATAAAAAAAGCGTATTCCCGGGCTCAAACCCCGGATGGCGGGGCCTAAGGATCTCCAGTAAATGCGCTTTGACAGCAGAGGAAATCATCCGAATCTTCTCTTTCCTATCCTGTTGGTAAATATAAAGATGGATTCTGAGATGATTGATTCAAGAGACTTGAATCAATGCAATATTACATATAATCGCCGCCATTGTCAAGAGAAAAGCACCCTCGACGGGAGGGCCTCCGCTCAGATGCCGGCTTAATACTGGTAGCTTTTGCGCCGTTCGGCCAATTCGTCCTGGATCTGCAGGCTCAGTTTTTTACTGATGCCATAAAACGCGAGGGCGGCAGCGCCCAGCGCGAAGGTGATGGCCGGATAGATGCTGGCGGTCATTTTGATGCCCCGGAGCGCGTGTTCACTCTGAGCCACATTGGGCACATAGCCGTAGAGCGCCAGCAGCCAGCCGCAGATCGCGCCGCCGAATCCCAAGCCGGCCTTGAGGGCGAAGACGATGCCGGCGAAAATAAAGCCGGTGGAACGGCGCGCAGTTTTCCATTCCGAATAGTCCGCGACATCGGCCATCATCGCCCAGAGCAGCGGGATGGTGAAACTGTAGGCCAGGGATTTGAGGAGGTTCAGGACGAAAGTGGCCCCGACCGCGGTCGGGGAGAGCAGGAAAAACATCGCCGTAAAGAGGACCGTCAGTAGCAGACCGGTCATAAAAACGCTCTTTTTGCTGAAGCGGATGGTCAGGCGCTTGGAAAGCACGATGCCGATCAGACTGAGAATGGTGCCCAGCATATTGAAGAGACTGAAGCCGATGATCGCTGTATTGCTGAGGTCCGCTTTGGCGATGAGGCCCATCGCATCGAGCGCCTTCTGCACACCCGTCAGAGTGATCGTTCCGTCCGCTGCAGGAGAAGCGGCCATACCGAGCGAGTGTAAAAAGTTGAAGAGGTGGGGCTTGCTGATGTAGTAATTGAAATAGTAGTACATCGCGCTGCCCCAGAGGGCCAGGGTGATGAAGACGAACATGGTCAGTCCGAACATCGACAGCCAGGGCTTGTTTTTTGCCAGGCCGGTGATATCCTCTTTCAGGGAGGCTTTCTGTTCGGGATTAGGCTTGATGCGCTCGCGGACGCTCAGGAAGGTGATGACGAAAAAGCCGATGCACAGCAGGGAGAGCAGGCCGATGCTGCGGGACCAGCCCGCCTGGGGATTGCCCTTGCCCATGGAGGCCACCATCAACAGCAGAAAACCCTGCACCAGAATCGTGGCGCACTGGGCGAAGATGAAACGCCACGAGGAGAGACTGGTGCGCTCATTGACATCCCCCGTCATGACGCCATTGAGGGCGGAGTAGGGGGTATTGTTCATCGAGTAAACCGTCATCAGGAGGATATAGGTGATATAGGCGTAGACCAGTTTGCCCGAAGGTGAAAAGTTGGGTGTGTGGAAGGTAAGGAAGAACATCAGGGCGAAGGGAATGGCCGTCCACAGCAGCCAGGGCCTGAATTTGCCCCAACGCGTGTTTGTGCGGTCGGCGAGAGAGCCCATAAAGGGATCGAAGATGGCATCCCAGAAGCGGCCCACCAGGAGCAGGGTTCCGGCGGCGGCAGCAGTAATGCCAAAGACATCGGTATAGAATCCCACCTGGAACATCACCATGATCTGAAACACGAAATTGGCCGAGGCATCCGAGAAACCATAGCCGATCTTTTCGTACAAGGGCAGTCTGCCACTCTGGTCATTCTTCATCTGTTTTCTCCACAATCGTACTACCTGGCCGGGCCCGTTCTCCGGGGCGGCCTCCTAGTTCACGGTCAGCTGCAGCCGGATGAGATCCGCATCCTGCGACGAGTTGCCCACCATGATCTCGAACTCGCCCGGCTCCACTTTGTGCACCATATCCACGGCTGTAAAGGCAAGATCGTCCGGAGTGATCGCCAGGGCGACCGAGCGGGTCTCCCCGGGCGCCAGTTCGATCTTGCAGAAGCCGCGCAGCTCCTTGACCGGACGAGTGACCGAACTGAAGAGGTCGCGGATATACATCTGCACGACCTCGGTCCCGGCACGCTGGCCGGTATTGGTGACATCGACATGCAGGGTCGTGGATTCGCCCACGGCAATGATGCTTTTTTCAAGACGGGCGCGGCTGAAGGCGAAGGTGGTGTAACTCTTGCCAAACCCGAAGGGGTAGAGCGGCGAGATATCATCAAAAACATAGCCGCGCCGGGCGGAAGGCTTGTGGTTATAAAAGCAGGGGAGATGGCCCACCGAACGCGGGATGGTCACCGGCAGTTTGCCGCCGGGATTGTAATCGCCGAACAGCACATCGGCCACAGCGTATCCGGTCTCCTGGCCGAGGTACCAGCATTCGAGAATGGCCGGAATCTCCCGGGAGATCGTCGTAATCGAATTGGGACGGCCGTTGAAGAGAAGCACGATGACCGGCTTGCCGGTGGCTTGGATGGCCTGCACCAGCTCGTTTTGCTGGCCAGGGAGATCGAGGCTGGTGCGGTCACCGAGATGGTTCTTCGCCCAGGCTTCGCGTGAGGTCTGCTCATTGCCACCCAACACCAGCAGCACCAGGTCCGCCTGACGTGCCACGGTCGCCGCCTCGGCAATCGCCTGACGGTTCTCCTCCGGGTCGGGCAGGACGATTTCATCCTGGTTCCAGGAGCCGCCGACGGTGAGCTTGCATCCCTCGCTGTAAAGGACGCGGGTCGTCTTGCCCACCTTTTCGATGATGCCTTCAAGGACTGAGCGGTAGTAATGGGGTTCGCCACTGTAACCGCCCAGCATTTTGCGGTCGGCATTGGGGCCGATGACCGCCATCGTCGCGATCCGCCCCGCATCGAGCGGCAAAAGATCGCCCTCGTTCTTCAGCAGGATCATGGTCTCCTGGGCGGCACGCAAGGCGAGGCCGCGCTCCCGCAGGAGCCGTTCTTCGTTGCGGATTTGCATAGGATCGACATAGGGATCGTCGAACAGACCCAGCTTGAACTTGTAATACAGCAGCGGGCGCACCAGGGCGTCGATCTCCGCCTCGGCAAGACGGCCGGCATGGACAAGCTCGATCAGATGAGGATAACAATCCAGATCCGGCAGCTCGATGTTGACCCCGGCTTTCGCCGCCAGCAGGGCGGCTTCAAGCTTGTTTACGGCCACCCCGTGGCTGACGCTGATGGGATTTTCGTAAAGTTCGGTGATGGCGAAATAATCCGACACCAGCATGCCCGTATACCCCCACTCCTCGCGCAACACCTTTTTCAGGAGCCAGGTATTGGCGTGGGAGGGCAGACCATCGATCTCGTTGTAGGAGGGCATGATGGCTGCGGGCCGGGCCTTTTTGATGACCTGGCGGAAGGGATAGAAAAAGATATCGCGCAGCACGCGCTCGGAGATATTGGCCGGTCCGATATTGGAGCCTGATTCCGGCTCGCCATGACCGGTGAAATGCTTCAGGGTGGCGAGCATATGTTTTTTATCCCTGAACTCCCCATCTCCCTGGAATCCCTTGACGGCGGCGGTGCCGAGTTGGGCCGTCAGGTAGGGATCCTCGCCATAGGTCTCCTCGACGCGGCCCCAGCGCGGTTCGCGCACCACGTCCACAACGGGGGTCAGGGCCTGATGGGCGCCGCGGCTGCGGGCGGCTTCGGCTATGGCGCTGTAGATTTCTTCGACGATTTGGGGATTGAAGGTGGAGGCGAGACCGATGGGCTGGGGGTAGCTGGTGGCTTCTTTGGCAGCAAGGCCGTGAAGACACTCTTCGTGAAAAATGACCGGGATACCGAGGCGGGTGTGTTCGACGAACCATCGTTGCAGGGCGTTCGTCACTTCGACCGTCGCCTCGGGAGTGAGGCCGCCGTTGAGATCGCTTGGCCGGGTGATCTGCCCCATCCCGTGGCTACAAAGCTCCTCGAGCCCCTGCAGATTGAGCTCGGTGGTGTCGGGCTGGAGGATCCGGCTGCGCTGTTTCCACAGGGAAAGCATCTGCGCCACCTTCTCTTCAAGCGTCATTCGCGCGAGAAGATCGGCGACCCGCACCTCGATCGGCCGCTGTGGATTCTTATATTCAGGGGTAATGTCAACCGGATAGACGGGTGACACCATTTTGGAGCGGACCATGGGGGAGGCCTCAATGCAGGGTGATGGGCGAGTATTGGATAATTAAATGGGTTTTGATTTTATTGAACCGTTTCAAATATAAACAGTACCTCTTACAAAATCAAGAAAAAAATAAAATAATTTCAGCTAAACGCCCGGCTTGACGAATTATTGGAGCAGGGTCAGACGCACGATCTGACGGCTCTCCTCACCTTCCAGCGTACAGAAATAGATGCCGGAAGCAAAGGAAGAAGCCTCCCAGAGCACCCGATGCTCCCCCGCCTCAAGTTGCTGGTCCAGCAACGTGGCAACGCACGCACCCTGCAGATTGTAAATCTTCACGCTGACCTTTCCGGCTCGGGCGAGGGCGAAGGGGATCGTCGTTCCGGTATTGAAGGGATTCGGATAATTCTGATGCAGCTGCAAGGAAACAGGTGCAGCGGCATGCGCAACCACCCGGGTCGAAGCACCGACCCGCGCATAGCTCAGGCCGTCATACCAGGTGCGGACCCGATCGCCGCTGAGCGTAGTGGTCTGCCCGGCGGCGACCGCCTCATCATCCACGAATACCGTGATCCCGCCGCCCGCAGCCACCTGAATACGTCCGAGATAGGCCTGATAGAGAAAGACATTGTTTTGGCCCGCGAGGACCAGCGCCCCGTCGTGTTCTCCGGCTTCCACCTGCCGGCAGGCCATGGAACGGAAGATCTGGAGGGCATTGGCGTCCACTCCCGCCTTGATGCGCCAATCCGCCGCCGGATTTCCCCAGAAATCAATCCAGACATCATAGGCGCCGGCCGCTACGGGCACCACCGTGGTTTTAAGGGCCGGGGCATTCTCCCCGTCCGCCTCGGCGGAAGTCAGCACATTGGATCCGTTGCCATAGCCGGTGCGCGTATGCCAGCGGCCGTCTGCGGCGCCCTGAGCGCCATCAGGTCCGGTCGTCGCGAGGGCCGCGCCGGCGGCGGTGGTGGTATTGGCGGCGGTGGCATCAACATAATGCTTCGGCTGCACGATTTCATCCCGGCGTTCGATCAGCCCGACTACGGCAGCGTCAAAGCTCTGCGCCGAGGTATAGGTGCCGCGCCACCACAGCAGCGCGGTATGGACGCTGTCCCATGCCGGCACGATCGGCCGGAAATTGTCGCGTACCGACTTCCAGGTCACCGGCGTCCACGACCAGCTCAGGCCGGCATCGGTGGTCGTGCCCTTAAAAATTTCACGGATCCCCAGTTCGGCATCATCGCGGGGATCGATCGGCGTGGAGATGTAGATCGTGTTGGGATCGTCCGGACAGAGCGCGGCCAGTCCGGTATAATCCGCTTCACTGCTATACATTTTAACCCCGGCCCGGCCCAGCCAGGTTGACCGCCAGCTCTTGCCGTCGTAGCGGCAATAGACAAAGGCATGGCCAGGATTGATGGCTGCATCGGAGCCGCTGTATTGATCGGTGCGCGCCGTTATAATAGTGGCGATGGTGCCGTCCGCATAGCGCACGACATCGGTATTCCAGCAGCGCTGCAGCTGGACCCCATGCAGGATAGTCCCGTTGGCGAAGACCCGGGTAAAATTCCGGAAGGTCGGGATCGCGGAGGAATCGTAGATGTCCGCGTCCGCCAGGGTGCCATCCGAGGCGAAGTCCTTGCCGCCCTGGATATAGCCGTGATAGATGCTGGTGAGGGTATCGCGCGGGTGCTGCTCGGTGAAGATAAAATCGATGCGATCGCGGCCGTTGCCCCAGTACTTGTAGTAGCCCTTGTTGTAGGTATTGCTCGAGTTGGTGGTGAGCTGGCCGCCGAAGTGCCAGGTATCACCCTGATCATCGGAGTAGATGAAATTGGGAGCGCGGTGATTGGCGCGGGCGAAGCAATAGAGACGGCTCTCCGCGGCCAGGTAACAGAGATTTGAATAAGCGATGGTATAATCCGTGCCGCCGGGGATGGTGGTCCAGTCAAAGCGCTTCTCACCGCCCCAAGCTGCGCCGTCAAAGAGCTGATAGCGGCTGTAGTATTTGTCGTAATGCTCGGCATAGACCGCCAGGACCTTGCCATCGGGCCGCGCGAACAGCGCCGGGGCATTGTGGTCGTCGGTATAGCTGGCCTTGTAGAGAGTGCGGCGCTGCAGAGCCCCGCTCTCGAGATCATAGACGACCGCCTCGACCCCGGCAGTACGGCCCGAACCGCCGGTGCCCGAGCTGCTTGCCACCGAGCCGAGCACCAGCCGGCCGCGGCCGGCGTCGACGATGGCACGTTCGTCCTGGTACCAGCACCAGGCGCCGTTGTCATTAAACTGGATCAGATTGCCGCGTACCAGATCGCGCGCTTCCTGGGCAAGAAGCGCAGTTGCGAAAAAAAGTACCCCGGCCATGACGAGACTGCGCAGAGGCAACGAACATCTCCTTTCCATCCAGATCACTTGCAGCCGCGCAGGAACGCGGCGATTTGGGCGGAGCTGACTCCGGGCGGCATGCCGCCGCCGCAGGAAAGCAGGATCCGGCTGCGGTCGCTCAATCCGGCCACAAGGGCCTGCGTGGCAGCGGTGATCACCGCCGGCGTGCCGGAAGCCAGGACATCCCGAGGCGGCAGGTTGCCGACGAGGGCTACCTGATGGCGGGTCAGATTCTGCAGCTCGTTGAGCGGAATATCGAATCCCATGTTGAAGAGGTTGACTCCCATCTCCGGCAAATAGGGGGCGGAAACCCGGCAGGGGGCATCATTATGGAGAAATTTGACGGTGACCGGCAGGCTGTACAGCTCCTTGAAACAGGGCAAGCCGAAGGTGCGGAACTCGTTTTCGCCGATGAAGCCGATGATATCATCAAGCATGAAAATGCCGTCGATGCTCGGAAAGGTCTCCATCTGCAGCTGCAGCCAGGACTTGAGGAAGGCGGTTATTTTTTGCAGCAGCTTTTCGACCTTCTCCGGCTCGAGCATCATCGCCATGAGAAACTCGGTGGAGCCCATCAGATAGCTGGCGATGTTGAGGGGCCCGCGCGCCACGGCAAATCGGATTCTGTGCCCTGCGGCCTCAATCGCCGGCCGGGCCAGTTGGAGCCGGTTCAGGACAAAGGGGAGCAATCCGTCGGTGGCGGGATTGGGCACCGGCAGATCGGCGATCTCGGCGGTGGACCGGATCACGCGGTGGGCGTGGGGGAACTCGTTGGCCGGGAAATAGGTGCGCGCGCCGAAGGCGGAGGGCTCGGTACACATGCCAAACTCCGACCAGAAGCCCGGCAGGAACAGGATTTCCGGAAACTCCGCGATCGCCTTGAGATTGGCCTTGAGCCAGAGCTCGTCATTGGTAAAATAATCGAGGATGCGGATGCCATACCAGTTCGGCAGCCAGGGGCAGTCGATGATGAAACCGGCGGGCAGCGGCTCGACCTGCTCGCCGCGGATGAGCTTGAGCAAGAGTTCCCATTGTGGATCGGTCATGATCTATACCTTTCACTGTTTTTTGGGCTCGTTATGTTGCAGACGGCCCCCCGGGCGCCATGCGATCGTGGCCGGATGCCGGCTGTGGCGCTTCGCCACACCGGGCTTCGCTCAGGGCCGGCTTGGGCCGGCCTGATCGGGCGCATACAGGGTCTCGGGCGGGCCGAGATAGCTGGGCTGGGCACCGCTGGTCTCGACCACCAGACGCTGGAGCACGACGCCGGGATCGACCGCCCAAAACCTGAGCACCTGTACTCCCGGCTCTTTGATCCGGTGGGTCGAGCTTGTCACGGCGATGTTGTCCCGCACCCAACTTTCCCAATCCATCCCTGCGTGCATTTGGACCAGCTGTGGCGGTTCGTCGTTGCAGGAGACGGCATAACGCAGCCCGCCGCTGTTGTGAAAATCGAGTGTAGGCGACAGAAAGGCCTTGACGGTCACGGTGCCGCTGCTGAAGAGATAGAGACGGTATTCGAGACAGGGGAGGCTGTCCGGCAGTGGGCCGTTTGCTGCCGGCTGCTGCGGTGACGGTGCCGCAGCCCCGGATGCTTCCGCCCGTGTGGCGATGCCAGGATTTGTTGGAGCGGCGGTCGCTCGTCCGGGATCCGTAGGGTCCACTCGCGCGGTCACCGGAAAAATCGTCATAGCCGAAGCCGTGCGCCCCAGCCCGGGGATTTCTTCCCAGTGCATGTCGGCCGCATTCACGATGCGGGTATAGTGTGCGGCTTCAAGGACAGCACAGCCGTTGCTTTCGAGAAAAGCGCCGCGCAGGGCGCTCTCCGCGGTCGCCGGCTGGTGGATGGGCACGGTGACGGTCACGCGGCAGCCATCTGATCCGGTGAGGGTGAGGGGAATGCGGTGATGCCCGGCGGGGACCTTGCGCCAATCCACGCCGATCAGAATCCGCTGCTCCGCGCCGACCGCCACTTTCCGGGCATCGACCTTCAGCCACTTTTTACCCGGGGCGAGGGTGCAGGTCAGCGGCGCCTGGCCGCGATTAAAGATCTCAATCCAGCCGGAGGTCTTGATGCGGGGATCGAGTTCGGGGAGCACCGCCGCTTCCGCAGCCTGCGGCCACCATGACGCCGACCCTTCGACCGCCACCCCCATCTCCGCCGCAGCGGGCACGCTGATCCGCTGCACGGCCGGCATGGCGTTTGCGTCGGGCTGCTGCCAGTAGGTATAGCCGATGTGGGTCTGGTCCATCATATGGCTCCACTTGCCCCCGGCCAGCTCGGTATTGTAGTAGCGGGTAATTCGTGCATCTTCGGCAAAGAGCGCCTCGGACCGATCGGCCAGAGCATTGGTCCGGGCACGGCCCTGTTGTGCGTAGCGGCGGTTTTTCGCGACTGTTAAATAGAGCGCGTTAAGGTTGGCACAGGCGGTGGCAGGGTGGAGGACGATCTGGTAAAAGGCATCGCGCTGCTCCGGCGCAAGCGCGTCGTACAGCTCCTGCGCCTTGCCGGCCAGCGCGGTGTACTCGGTCACCACGCGCTCCCATTCCTGATAGTTGCTCAGACTATAGGTGTCCGGCTCGAGCAGCTCGGGCTTGCGGCGGCTGTTGAACCGGGTGTAGGCCTCGAGCAGCGCGGCGATTTCGGTACTGTGTTCGGGACCGAACTGGCGGGCGGCCCATTCGCGGGTATATTCAGGCAGGCGCGAGGCCGGCCAGGCCTCCGGATCCCAGGCGTAATCGAGAAAGAACTCGGTCGGCAGCTCCATCGGCTTGATGTCGCCGACGTTGACGATCCAGACCTGCCGAACCCCCGATTCCCAGGCCAGATGCATTTGCTCCCAGACCCGCTCGATCTGATTGGTGTTGAGCCATTTGTAGTTGCGCGGCCCGCCGACATAGTCAAAATGGTAATAGATACCATATCCTCCCGGACGGGGAGGATCGTCCGGCCGCGGCAGTTTGCGAAGGTTGCCCCAGTTGTCATCGCAGAGCAGCAAGGTGACATCTTCCGGCACGCGCATCCCCTTGTCGTAATACTCCTGCACCTCTTTGTACAGGGCCCAGACCTGCGGCGTCTCTTCCGCCGGCTTGCCGGTCTCCTCGGCAATGATGTGGCGCTGGTCGGCGACGATGCGCTCCAACAGGGCGATGTTTGCCGCTTCGGTCATTGGCTCGTCCCCGTCGCCGCGCATGCCAATGGTCACGACACTTTCGTGGCGCCCCATGCGGCGGATGCCCTCGCGCCAGAATTTCTGCAGCACCTCCGAATTGGCCTCATAGTTCCAGGGCCCCTTGCCGAAGCGGGCCCATTCGGCATGAGCGCGCATCATCGGTTCGTGATGCGAGGTGGCGATGACCACGCCATACTCGTCCGCCAGCACGGGATTGAGGGTGTCCTCGACGCAGAACATCCGGCCCCACATGGCCGGCCAGAGATAGTTGCCCTTCATGCGCAGGATGAGATCGAAGACGTGCTCGTACATCTTGTTGTTGAAGCCGCCGAATTTTTCAAAGGCCCAGCCGCTGAGCGCGGGGGCTTCATCATTGATAAAAATGCCGCGGTATTTGACTTTAGGCTCGCCGAGGGTATGGCGGCCGGGCGTGACATAGAGGGCGTCGCGATGGCGGGGCGGCACGTCGCTCCAGTACTGCCAGGCCGAGATGCCGATCTGGCTGGAAAGGTCGTAGAGGCCATAGATGGTGCCGCGCTTGTCGCTGCCGGCGATGACCAGGGCACGGTTGACGCCGGGCAGGGGATTAGCGATGATCTGGATGACGAAAGTCTCCCATTTCCCCGCCAGATTCGCGGGATCGAGCCTGTGCTCGGCAACCAGCCGGTCGATCAATGGACTCCGGCCGAGCGTGCCGGCCAAAACCATTTCGCCCCCTGCCGGCTGGATGTCGATGCAGAGCTCCGGCGCAGCGCCCGTCACCTTGCGCAGATCCTCGGCGACTTGATGCATCACCCGCAGGACTCCAGGGTGCTCAGCGCTGCTGGCCAGAAAGGACGCGCAGCGGCCCGACTCGGCCAGGCCGAAATCGCCGGGCTGTTTTTCAAAACGGATATAGGAGGGCGCGGCGGCAAGCGTCACGGCAAAAATGAAGAGGAGGAGCAGCGCACTGCAGGGATGCAAGCGCTCAGAGCGATGATGGATCATGCGCACCTCGAAGGTTGGATGTGGAAAAGCGGACAGGGCCATACGGGCCACCGCAGGGGCATGGCATATCCGCGGCGCAGTCCCCGGCCTGGCCGGGCAGAAGGGCCGCTGCCGTGCAGCCTGCTGCCGCTCGTAGCGCTGTGGAATGCCGAAGGAGGCGCAGCGTTCAGGGCGTGTAGATCCGGAAGCGGCCGCTGATCTGCAGCAGCGCCAGCAAATAGAGCAGGCCGTCGTAATAGCGCCCTGGACCCGAAGGAATGGGCATCTCCCAGACCGCCCGGACAAACTCCGTCCGGAGCGGGGTCGTCGCCGCGAGAGCGGTGGTGCCGTTCATGGCGACCAGACCGGGATTCTGCTCATTCGCGAGCTTGCGGCCGTCCAGGGTATAGAGACCGCCGTAGGTGGTCATGCCCTGGCCATGGAAAAATTCCAGGAGGCGATTGGATTGCGCCACCGCCCTGGCATCGCGGCCAAACCAGAGCCAGTCGACGGCGATGTTGGCGGCTGTGCGCCAGGCATCGTAGCGAAAATCGGCATGACCGCCGCCCCAGGGTGCATCCGTGGCCGAGCCGTCAAAATTGGCGTAATCGGGGGCCAGACCCGTCCGCGGATGGACTGTTCGGTAGAGGAAGGCGCGGCTGCTGTCGGCGGCCTGGCGCCAGAACTCCTGCTCCTTGTCCGCCCAGCGCGCCCAGAGTTCATAGTAATGCGGCAGATGGTAGGAAGGATCGGTGAAATCGTCCGCCTCGCCGTTGGGCACAAAAACCACCATCTTGTGGTCGCGGTTGAACATGTTGGTGATGACCCGCTGTTCGTCTGACCGGGGTGTTTTGCTGAGCATGGCATCGAGGATGGTCTTCGCCTGCTGCCGGTACTTCTCTTGCCCCTTGCCGTCACCCCAGCGGCTGGCCGCGAAAAAGAGGGCGGTCACGATCCATTCCTCGCCGTCCGAGGCGGAGCTGTAGCTGAGCTGTTCGCCGCTGGTCCGGCAGTGCCAGGCGAAGAAACCCTGGCCGAGCCCACTGTGGTGTTGCATATGGGTTTGGGCCCAGTTCCACAGGCGGTCGAATTCTTCCTTTTTGTTCAGCTGGACGGCGATCATCATGCCGTAGGAGATGCCCTCTGTGCGCACATCGTTGTTGAGAATATCCTTGATATAGGCCTGGTCCGGACCGGCCGGGTAATAGACGCGCTGGGTACTATCGTTCCCGTAAAAGAGCTGCTGGAATGCCGAGTCGATTCGGGCCTGCACCCGGGCGGGATCGATGTGGAGCAGCTCCGAGAAGAGGTCGGGATATCGGGCCGGGACAGGACGTGCGCCGGAGGGGTGGATAGCGCAAAAGCAGAGGCAAAAGAGGCTGAGCAGGGAGAGGAACCAGAGACAGCAGCGTGGCAGTTTCATCGGCACCCTCGCGGCAAATGAGTAAATGTCATTTTGAACCGATTCAAATATAAAAAAGGAGGTGAACAAAGTCAAGGGAAAACTCGGCAAGGTAAGCGCCAGAGCTGCAGCGCAGCAGCCGCTGCGGCGAGGAGGAGGGTGGGGAGCAGGCAGAGGGAGACGAAAGATAGGAACTGCGGCCGCGACCTGCCCACAGCCGGGGATGTGCGGCAGGATGTCAGCGGCCAGAACGATGAAATCGATCTCGCGCAAGAAAGTTGTTGATTTTACGTTCAAAAAAAAGTATATTGCCGAACCAAAATTTAACCGTTTCAATTGGCAATTTTGCGGCTGAATGCGACCGGAAGCGCCGGAGATGAGATGAAGAGAATTACCATAGAGGATGTCGCCACCCATGCCGGGGTCTCCAAGGGTACGGTATCCGCAGTCCTGAACGGCAAGAATTCGGTCAAGCCGCGCACGCGCGAACGCATCCTGGAGGTGATGAAGGAACTCAACTTTCGCCCACGCGGCATGGCGCGCAACCTCAAGAATGGCAGCGAGGACCGCACCATCGGGGTCATCATCAAGGACCTCAACTATCCCTTTTATACCTCCATCGCTACCGGCGTGCGCGAATATGCCTCCCAGAAGGGGTATCAACTCGTCATTACCAGCTCGGAAAATAACCACGAGTGCGAGAAAAAGTTTACCCATCTCTTTTCCACCAAGGACATCAAGGGCGCCATCATCGCCCCCATTGTTGAGGGGGAAGCGGAGATCGAACATCTCTTCAAGCTCAAGATGATCAATTATCCCTTCGTCCTGCTCGAGGAGGTCAAGGGAATTCAAGCCAACGCGGTGGTGATCGACAACATGAAGGCCATCCGCCAGGCCGTTCAATATCTGATCGACGGCGGCCATCGCAAGATCGTCCATTTCGCCGGCCCCCCCCAGTCCTCTCATACCCAGGAACGTATCGAGGGCTTTCGCTACGCCTTCAGCGAAACCACCCTGGCGTTCAACAGCGAGATGATCATCTCCATCGGCTCCCGACATGAAGAGAGCTTTCACAATGCCCTCGCCTGGTTCAAGGAGCTGGAACGCAGCGCCTATCCAACGGCGATCGTCTGCTTTAACGATCAACAAGCCATGGCGGTGATGTCGGCGCTGAGGGAACTCGAAATCCGCGTTCCCGAGGACATCTCCATCATCGGCAATGACGATATCGATTATGCCAAGCTCTATCCGGTGCCATTGACGACCATCCGCGCACCGCAAAAGGAGATCGGCCGCCGCGCCGCTGAAATCCTCATCCGCAATATCGAATCCCCGGCGATCCTGCCGCCCGAGCAGGTGCTGCTGCCAACAGAACTCGTCGTCCGGGAGTCTTCAAGAAACCTCTGATGCAGGCCCGCGCCTCGCGCTCCGGCCCAGTGGCGGCCCGGCGGAACGCAACGCCGCAGGCACGACACCCATCATGACAGGAAGTCCATCATGCCGATTCTCTCCGTGGGGAACAGCGGTTCCAGCAGCGGAACAGCCCGCATCCGGCGCTATGCCGCCATCCGCACAGGCCTCTGCCTCGCGGCCCTGCTTGTGGGCGGCGCACCCGGCAGGATTACGCCGCTGCAGGCCCAAACCACCGGTGTCGCGCTGACCAGCTCCAACCTGCCGATCATCCTCATCGACACGGGCGGCAAGGAGATTCCCGATCTGACGCGCATCCGCGCCACAATGAAAATTATCTATAACGGCAAGGGCAAGCGCAATGCCCTCACCGATCCGCCGAATCATTACGACGGCCTCATCGACATCGAGCTGCGCGGCAGCTCGTCGATGGCCTATCCCCAAAAGAGCTACCGGCTCGAGACCATCGACGCCACCGGCAACAACCGCAATGTCGCTCTCCTGGGAATGCCCAAGGAGAACGACTGGATCCTCTATGCTCCCTATGACGACCAGTCCCTGATGCGTAATGTTCTGGCCTATCGCATCTCCAATACCATCGGCCGCTATGCCCCCCGCGTCCACTATTGCGAGCTGGTGCTCAACAACAATTATCGCGGCATCTACGTCTTCCTCGAAAAGATCAAGCAGGATAAGAATCGCGTCAATATCACCGAGATGTCTCCGGCCGATGTGACGGGCGACGCGGTCACCGGCGGCTATCTCTGGAAATTCGACAAAGTGGAGGGAGAGGAGACTGCGGGCTGGACCTCCATGCAGGGACTCTATTACCAATACCATGATCCGAAAGCGGACGACCTGGTTGCGGCGCAAAAGAGCTACCTCAAGGGTTGGATGAATGTCTTCGAATCGGTCATGCTCATGCCGGAGCGCGGCGATACCACCTTCGGATATCCCCACTATATCGACGTCGCCTCCTTCGTTGACCACTTCATCCTCAGCGAGTTTTTCAAGAATATCGATGCCTATCGCATCAGCACCTTCATGTACAAGGATCGCGACAGCAAGGGAGGCCGGCTGAACGCGGGACCGATCTGGGATTTCAACCTCAGCCTCGGCAAGACCTGGTACGCGGAGGATGCCGGCCGGGTGGATGAGTGGGAGATCGACCACGATTCCTACCATCCCGGCGACTGGCCGTCGGTCCCATTCTGGTGGAACTTTCTCGGGCATGACCGCTATTTTGCCGCCAGGGTGAAAATCCGCTGGGCAGAGTTGAGTCGGACGGTCCTGCAGCCCGACAGCCTCGACCGGCGTATGGATCTGATCGCCGACTCGCTGACCGAAGCACGCGCGCGGGATGTCAAGCGCTGGCCCGAAGTCTCGGCGGACCACTCCTATGCCGAAGAACTCATCCGCATGAAATCGTGGGTCCGTGGCCGCACACTCTGGATCAACAACCACCTCTGGAGTCTGGCGGGCGTGGAGGTGGCAGCGGAGGCCGGAAGCCCGGACGGATTCACCCTGCAACAAAACTATCCCAACCCCTTCAATGCCACCACCACCATCCGCTATGCGCTCGCGGCCCCCGCGATGGTCTCGCTGCGCATCCTCAACGAGGCCGGGCAGGTCGTGACCACCCTGGCCGCAGGCGCGCAGCAGGCCGGAGAGCACATCGTCACCTGGGACGGCACCGGCATGGCCAGTGGCGTCTATATCTGCCGCCTCGCGTCCGGAGGACACGTGGAGACACGGCGCCTCAGCTTGCTGCGCTGAGCCGGTTAGTTGTGCAAAAGTTGCACAGCATCGCCTGATTTCTATCTATTGTGATCTGCTTCATAAAAAACATCTATATTTGCCGGAAAGCAAAAAAAAGCTTGTCTTGTTGCCCCGAAATGACTAAATTATTAACAGTATATGCGCCCATAGCTCAGCTGGATAGAGCAACGGACTTCTAATCCGTAGGTCGAGCGTTCGAATCGCTCTGGGCGTGCCCAGGGTCCCCGACGCGGCGCTTTACATGGACCAAAAGGACCAAGACTTCATCAGCCCGGCTCCGTAGTAGCGAATTCTGCAGGATTAGTGTGAAGGACGATTGATGGTACGATTCAGACTGTGGTGGGTGGCTGTGGCGGTGGGGCTTGTCTGTGGTGTTTCTGCTGGTTTTGCTGCAAACGAATCCGCTCTCGCTGCGAAATTCCTCAAACGCTCCCATACCTTCAAGACAACGCTCCCGTACCGGTTGTTTGTCCCGGAAAAATACGATGCGAGTAAAACCTATCCGCTGATCCTGGCGCTCCATGGTGCCGGCGAGCGCGGCAGGGATAACGAGCTGCCGCTCAAGGCCAATGCCCTGGGTCTGGCCTGGGCCGACAGCGCTGTGCAGGCCAAAAATCCCTGTTTCATCGTCCTGCCCCAGTGCCCCGCCGACCGCCAATGGGTCAACACCGACTGGAGCAAGGGGAGCTATAGCCTCGCGGCCGTGGGTATCAGCGACGAACTGCAGACCGTGAGTAATCTCCTCGATTCGCTCACACGCGAGTTTGCCATTAATACCGATCGCCTCTATGTCGTCGGACTCTCGATGGGCGGCTATGGCACCTGGGATCTGATCGCTCGTTTTCCCAACCGGTTTGCCGCTGCCGTGCCGATCTGCGGTGGTGCGGACACTTCTCACGCCAGCAGCTTGCGCAGCATGCCCCTGTGGATTTTTCATGGCAGTGAGGATGCCGTCGTGCCGGTGGCTGCCTCGCGCGAGATGGTCGAGGCGCTGATCCACTCCGATCGCGCCTGCGTTTTTCCGGAATTCAATTATCGCACCGGCGGCAATGCGCGCATGGCCGACAGTGTTCTCACCGACAAGGTCAACCTCAATGCGCCGCTGCTTTACACCGAATATGCCGGCAAGGGTCATGCGGTCTGGCCGCAGGCGCTGGCGTTGCCGCAGCTGCCCAAGTGGCTGCTGGCGCAGAAACGCACGGTTGAGGTGAGCCAGGCGAAAGTGCCGCAGATCGATATCATGGAGATCGCCTTCAATTATCCCAATCCCTTTAATCCCTCGACGACGATCGAGTATTCGCTGAAAAAATCGACCCTGGTGGCCATCGATATTCTCAATCTGGCCGGACAAAAGATTGTGCAGCTGGCCTCCGGGAGGCAGGAGGCGGGGCGCCATTTTGTCCGCTTTGATGCCAAGGATCTGCCCTCGGGGAACTATTTCTTCCGGATTATCACTCCCGACTGGGTGCAGCACGGAAATATGATTCTGCTGAAATAAGGCCAAATGAGCTGCGCTTGATCCGCCCATCCCGGTGCTCCGGGATGGGCTTTTTTTATACGCTGCCGCGGACCGGCCGGCGCGCGCGCGACCAGCCCGGATTGCTGTTTTTCTTGATTGCGGCGTTAACCGGTTTTACGCTGTGCGTCCGTCGCCACCAGCCATGTTTTGGGCCTGGAGAAGCAAAAAATAGTCGATTTTACTGTTGATTTTTCCGCAAAATATCCTTAGCTTGATCGCGGTAAGTTTTTATACAAAAAAAACCAATCGCGGCCCGCGCCGTCCCCCGGCGGCCTCGCCACCGCACTGGTTACGTGCCTCGTGCTCCGACCTGCGGCTCCTTCCCGCTTGCCCCGCGGGCCGCACGCTGCGCACATCTGTGAAAATCCTGTTCCCACTCCTGGTTCACCTGAATGTGAGGTAAGGTCATGGGTTTCCGCAAATCCCCGCTGCTCCTGCTCATTCTACTCCTTTGCACCTCTGCCTGGACGCAAACCACCGGCAAGATCACCGGCCGCATCACCGATGCGGTCAAGGGCGAACCCCTCTACGGTGCCAATATCATCCTCGAGGGCACCAGCCTCGGTGCAGTCAGCGATCTCAACGGCGATTTTTACATCATCAATGTCAGCCCGGGCAAATACACCATGCTCGTCCGCATGGTCGGCTATGAATCCGCCCGTGTCGAAGCCCAGGTCTCCACCAACCGTACTTTCGATGTCCCCATCCGCCTGCATGAGACCGTGATCCAGGGCCAGGAGGTCGTCGTAACCGCCTCCAAGATCTCGATCAAGAAGGACCAGACCAGCTCCATTAAAAACGTCTCCTCCGACCAGATCTCGATGATGCCGGTGCAGGAGGTCTCCCAGGTGATCGAACTGCAGGCCGGCGTCGTCGGCGGCCACTTCCGCGGCGGCCGCTCCAATGAGGTCTCCTACCTCATCGACGGCATGCAGGTCGACGAAACCCTCTACGGCGAGGGCAGCACCATCCAGCTCGAAAAGGAAGTGGTCCAGGACCTCGAGGTCATCACCGGCACCTTTAACGCCGAATACGGCAAGGCGATGAGCGGCATCGTCAATATGGTCACCAAGGACGGCGCCGATCAGTTCCATGGTTCGATCAGTGCCAACCTCGGCAACTATTTGCCCAAGTCCGATGGTATCTATGTGGGCCTGAAAAGCTCGGACCTCGATCGCATCCAGGATTACAAGGCCCAGCTCGAAGGGCCGATCTGGAAAGGCAAGATCAATTTCCTCGCCAACGTGCGCTATCAGAACGATCAGGGCTATCTCAACGGTATCCGTCGCTTCAATATCGACAATTACAGCAATATGGCGGAAAGCGACGTTGCCGGCGCCGACATCACCCCCTGGGATGTCTGGATCAATGGCGTGCGCTTTTACTCCGAACACACCGGCGACAGCGCCATCGTCCCGATGAGCGAAAGCGAGAATTACTCCCTCTTCGGCAAGCTCTCCTTCAATCTCATCAAGAACGTGCGCATGGCAGCCACCTATACCCTCGAAAAGAGCGAAGGTCAGGGCTACAGCCACAGCATGAAGTACAATCCCGATGGCTACGGCAAGAGCCACAGCCGTAATGCCATGTACTCCTTCAAGATCAACCATGCCATCAGCCGCAGCGCCTTCCAGGAGCTTAAATTCTCGTTCACCGACAACTGGGGCGGCTATTACCTCTACAAGGATCCCTTCGATTCCCGCTATCTCAGCACCCAGTACGGCGGCAGCGTCGGCGGTTTTTCCGCCGGCGGCCAGGACCGCAGCCACTCGGAGAATTTCACCCAGCTGATGACCACCAAGTACGATTTTACCTGGCAGGCCACCAAGCATCACAGCCTCAAGAGCGGCGTGCAGTACACTCAACAGTATATCAAGAATTGGCCGGTGCCGACCCGGGATGTCAAATGGGACTCACCGCTGCTGCAGGCGCGCTGGTATGATCCGGCCAAACAAAAAATGCAGTTCTACCCCTACGAAGCGGAGTACGTGCCGGAAGAGTCGATCTCGATGGACCGGTATATCAAGGAACCCTACGATTATTCACTCTACCTGCAAGACAAGATGGAATACGAGAGCCTGGTGATGAACTTCGGCCTGCGCTATGACTATTTCAGTTCCAATACCTATTATCCCTCCAACCGCCGTAATCCCTCGAACCAGGGGCTCTATGAAGATCCGAACATGATGTCGCATATGATCAAGGCGCCCGCCCAGACCCAGCTCAGCCCGCGCTTCGGGCTATCCTATACCCTCGGCACTGCCGCGGTGCTCCATTTCAGCTACGGCCACTTTTTCCAGATGCCGCCGATGTATTCCCTTTACACCAACTACCGCTTCATCGTGCCGACCACCGATTTCGGCACCACCCACGGCAATCCGCTGATGAAAGCCCAGAAGACCGTCAAGTACGAGATGGGCCTGTGGCAGCAGCTGATGCCCGGACTGGGGATGGATGTCTCGGTCTACTACAGCGACATCTACGATCTCCAGAGCGCGGTGGTCTGGACCACCTACAACGAGACCCGCTACGGCGTCTATGACAACAAGGATTATGGCAACACCAAGGGACTGGAGCTCAAGTTTGATTATCAAACCGGTCCGCTTTTTGCCAACCTGAACTATACCCTGCAGTATACGCGCGGCAATGCGGACAATCCCAGCTCCACCTACAGCCGTCTTGCGGTCAACATCGATCCGGTCCCCAAGCTCATCCCGATGAGCTGGGATCAGCGCCATACCCTGAACACCACCGTCGGCTTTAACCGCCGCAACCTTTCGCTGAGCGTCACCGGGTCGTACAATTCGGGCTTCCCCTACGATTATACGCCGATCCCGACCAGCCGGCTGGCACGGCAGAGCCTGCTCCCCAACAATGGTAAAAAGCCGGCTAACGTGAATTTCGATCTGCAGGGGCAGTACGATATTCCCCTGAACCGCGGCGTCAGGATGCGTCTCTTCGGCTATGTGCGCAATCTCTTCGACACCCGCAACGAGATGTCCGTCTACGGCTATACCGGTCACGCCTATGAGACGATCATCTATCCGGCCCAGTATCTTTCGTTCCGCTCGAACTTTAACACGATCGACGATCAGTATCAAAATCCGGCGATGTACTCCGCCCCGCGCGAGGTCAAGCTGGGCGTCGGGTTCATCTTCTAAACCTTATCCGGAGAATAGTCATGATCAGCCGAAATATCCCCTTATTTGCCTTGATCCTGCTGCTCCTTGCAGCCCCGCTTTTTGCCCAGTCCGATTCGCGGGTGGGCACGACGGCGGCCAATTTTCTCGAATTGGGTTTTGGCGGCGCCGGTAATGCGATGGGAGATGCCTATGTCAGCATGGGGCGCGATCTCAGCTCGGTCTACTGGAATCCGGCCGGACTGGGCTACATGGAGCGCAACCAGATCATCCTCAATTACCAGCCCTGGATTCTCGACATCAATACCTCCGCGGTGAGCGCCGCCTTCGCCAACGAACGTCTCGGGGCCGTCGCGTTGACCCTGTATCAGACCTCCTATGGCGAGGAGAAGGTGACCAACACCGATATGCAGACTGGAACCGGTGAGACCTTTGATGGACAGGATATCGCCGTCAGCGCGACCTACGGACGCAAGCTGGCGCAGTGGTTCTCCTTTGGCGCCACGGCGAAGTATGTCACCTCGCGCATCTGGCATGAGCGCGCCGGCGCGGTGGCGGTGGATCTGGGTGCGATCGTCAACACGCCCTTTTTCGCCTGGTCGGACAAGCCCGGCGATGGTTTGAATATCGGCATGAGCATCAGCAACTACGGCACCAAGATGTCCTACAACGGTATCGATCTCAAGGAGACGGTGGACATCGAGCCGGATGAGAATGGCAATTATGCCTATATCCCGACCCGGTTCGAGACCGAAGGGTGGGAGCTGCCCCTGGTGGCGCGCATCGGTGCAAGCATTCATCCCCTCATCAGCGGCGGTCATCGTCTGACCGTGGCGGTGGATTTCCTCCACGCCAACAACAATTCGGAATCGATGAATGTCGGCGCCCAGTACAGCCTGGCCATCCCCGCCGTGGGCGAGTTCTACCTGCGCGGTGGCTACAAGGGGGCCTTCATGACCGATTCGCACTATGGTCTTACCGTCGGCGGCGGGATGCGCCTGGACTACCTGCACAATCAGAGCCTGATGATCGACTATGCCTTCCGCGATGTCGATCTCCTCGGCGGAATGCATACCTATACCCTGAGTTTTCTCTTTTAACCGGTCACTATCGTGGAGAGTATGGCATGAGACGGATCGTATCTCTGCTTTTTATAATCATCCTGCTGGCAGGCTTGGCAAGCGGCGTATGGGCCCAATATGGCAAGCAATATGAGGGACCTGATGATCCGGCCGGCGACAAGGAAGCGGAAAGAACCGGCATAATGAATGGCAATAATGTGCTCCTCTTTTTCCGCAACACCACGGAGCTCTCGGATTGCTGCAACCTCGGCTATTGGGTTTCGCACTGGCCCAACGACTATAGCGGCTCCAAAATGACCGATGGCATTTGCACCCTCTTCGGCGCCCGGGTCTACGTCGAGAATGATTCCATCCCGGTGACCGATATCAATCAGATCCGCACCCGCAAGGATCTCGACACCCTCTATTTCTGCCAGGGCAGTTATCGCGAATACATGGATACGAGCCCCGACGGCAACGTTGAGTGGGGCCTTTATCCGGTCTTTGGCTATTTCAATGTTTCGGAAGACAATCCCAATCCGGCCATGAGCAACAAGCCCAACTCCTGGCCACCTGCGGGCTGGCCAGCCAGCGGCAACCAGACCAAATGGCCGGGCGTCTGGAACGGCCGCTTCGGACTTGGCATCATGAAAGCCGATCTCGAAAGCTATTTTGTCGCCAATGACGCCCAGGATCAGGAGTATCTTGGACCGGAGGACAAGGTCCGGTATTATCCCCGCCCGGGCCGCTGGATCGGCGACAAGGGCCCGATGCCCTCCATCCAGTACGGCCTGCCCTGGGGCGGCATCGGCCTGCGCGTTGAGGTACGCGGCTTCCAGTGGAAGAATCCCGAGGCCGCCGATTGTATCTTTTGGGAATACACCATCGCCAACACATCGAACTATGACCTGCCCGAGATGTATTTCGGCTATCATATCGATATGGCGGTCGGCGGCGAAGAGTCCGAGCCGGCCGACGATGTCGCCTATTACAACACCGACCTGGATATGGCGTTCACCTGGGACTATGACGGCGAGATGGTCGGCGGCGGCGGCGTGCCCGGCTGCATGGGCATCGCTTTCCTCGAAAGCCCCGGCGTTTCAACCGACGGCAAGGATAATGATAGCGACGGCCTGATCGATGAGCAGCGCGATAATGTCGCCACCCGCCTTATCGGTCCGCGCGAAGGGATTGCCAACATCAACGATTTCATCGCCTTTTACGGCAGCGACGACGACGGCGACGGCGTCCTGACCTACGATTTCCACGATCACTGGGATGCCGACGAAGACGGCGACTGGCGTGATGGCGTCGATACCAATGGCGATGGCCTCTACCAGAAGAACGAATTCCCCGGCGATGACGTCGGCACCGACGGCTCCGGCCCCTTTGATCTCGACTATCCCGGCCCCGACGCCAACGGCACCGAATGCAACCACCGCCCCGACCTCATCGAAGGCCTGGGCAGCGAACCCAACTTCGGCTTCACCGATGTCGGCGAATCGGACATGCTCGGCTTGACCAGCTTTCGCTACAACATGAACTGGTCGATCTATCTGCTGCGCAACGACAAGGCGGAATGGGATTTCCTCACCCAGGGCATCTTCGACGAAGCCCAAACCACCCCCACCAACTTTTGCGAGCAGTTCGCCACCGGCGTATTTACCCTCTTTCAAGGCCGCACCGAACGCATCTCCATGTCCGAGCTCCACGCTATGGAGCGCCTGCACGAGCAGAGCGCCCCGCCTTATGACGCGCCGGCCCTGTTCAAGCTCAAAGAGGTCGTGCAGTTCATTTACGAGACCGATTACCAGTTCGCCCAGCCGCCGCTCATGCCGACCCTCAAGGCCCTCCCCGGCGACGGCAAGGTCTACCTCTCCTGGGATGATATCGCCCAGAAATACACCTATGAGCCGCTGTTGAACAACGTCAACGACTTTGAGGGCTACAAGCTCTACAAATCGACCGATCCCTACATGTCGGACGACAAGATCATCACCGACGGCTTTGGCACGCCGACCCTGATCAAACCGGTTTTTGAGTGCGACGTTGTGGATGGCAAAAAGAATTTCACCGACTTTGGCCTCGTCAACGGCGCGGGCTATTATCTCGGCTCGGACAAGGGTATCACCAACTATTTCACCGATACCGATGTCATCAACGGCCAAACCTACTATTACGTTCTCGTCGCCTACGATTACGGCATCAAGACCGGTGATGTCAAGGTCGGGCCCTCCTTCAATACCTATACCCTCAACGTCGGCCGCGACGAAACCGTGGAAGAGGTCTCCAAAAACGTGGCGATTGTCGTGCCGCACCAGAACGCCGCAGGCTATGCCTCCCCGGCGATCAAGGATGTCCATGCCAACAACGCCTTTGGCAAGAATGTCATCATTCCCAATGTGGTCTTTCCACCCTTTGTCAAACCCGACAACACCTACAAGGTGAAATTCGGCTCCGAGATCACCCTCAAGCAGCCGGCCAATACCAGCCATGGCCTCTGCTATGTCAACAACAGCATCAATATCTACGATGTCACCGGCGGCGACTCGCTGATCTATACCGAGAATGACAGCAATTTCGCCGGCGACAATTTTGAGTTCTGGCGCCTCGACACCCAGTTCGGCGAATACAAGGAGGGCTACCGCTTCCGCATCGACGATGATCTTAGTACGGCGGAGTTCGACGGCCTGACCCTGACTTTCCGGCTGCCGGCGCGCGAGCCGGAGATCAATTATGTCGAATCCGGCTGGATCAAGGGCAGTGCGCCGATCCGGCTCACCGAGCCCACCGATTCGACCACACGGGTTTTCCCCTACGATTACAACATCGTCTGGACCGACAATCCCGCCGCCTATACCGGCAAGGCCAAAGCGGCGACGATGAAGGACGAGAACTTTGGCCGTCTCGATGCCAAGGAACTGCTCCTCAAACACAATTTTGATTTCTACGTCGAGACGCCCAACCTCAAGGACTCCACCGGCGCGAACCTCAAGGCCGACCTCGTGGTCCACGACGTCGACCGCGATGGCGTTTTTAACTGGCTCGTCGACCGGGTCCTGGTCGGGTTTGTGACCGATCAGGGCGCAGCCAACCGCCGCAACCTCTGGGCGGGACTGGCCTTCATCATCGATTTCCAGCAGGCCGCCAATGAAAGCCAGCTTCCCAAAGCGGGCGATGTCTTTCATATCGCCTATGACCGCGGCTACTTCCCCAGCGATTCACTGACCTTCACCACCGTCGGCGAGCTGATGGTGCAAAAGGAGCAGATCCGGGAGGATATGGAAAAAATCATGGTAGTGCCCAACCCCTATGTGGTCACCAATGTGATGGAACCGGCGATCGGCAACTGGGAGCGCAACCAGCCGCGCCGCATTATGTTCACCAACGTGCCGGCGCAATGCTCGATCAAGATCTTCACGGTCAGCGGCTTGCTGGTCGACGAGATCACCGTCAACAATGCCGTGAATGCGCGCACCTCCTCCTTCGACTCCAACAGCGAATCCAATGGCACCGCCTTCTGGGATTTGCGCAGCAAGGAGGGACTCGACATCGCCGCGGGCTATTACCTCTACCGCGTCGAGTCGACCCTCACCGGCGATGTCAAGATGGGCAAATTTGCCATTATCAAATAATATCTTCCGCAGGCGGCACTCATGCCGCCCCGGTATGCTACGGAATGGGCCCGGCCGCGAAAGCCAGGCCCATCTCCATTTATCAGGAACTGTCATGAAAAGAGTGCTCGTATCCCTGATGCTCTTCGGCCTGATCTTGGCGTCGGGCTGCCATCGCAACCGCGACCTCCAGCCGCCGCAGGCGATTCTGGCCCGCGTGGACGGCAAGACCATCACGGTCAATGAGTTCATCCGCCGCGCTGAATATACCCCGCGGCCGGCCTGGTGTAACAGCGCGAGTTATATCCATAAAAAGATCGTCCTCAATTCCCTGATCGGCGAAAAACTCTTCGCGCTCGCAGCGGGCGAAAAAAATCCCCTGATCACCGCTCCCAAAGTCGAGAACTTTCTCAAGGGCCGCAAAGAGCAAGCCATGCGTGAGTACCTCTTTCTCAAGGAGGGCTACGCCGGTGTCGAAATCGACACAACCCTGCTGAAAAAGAGCGTCGTCAACGCCTCACGCCGCTACCACATCGCTTATTTCAATGCCACCGACAGCGCCACCGCGCATCTGCTCAACACCCGCATGCGCAGTCAGCGCGAGCCGATGCAGATCGCGATGCGCTCCTTCGCCCCCCTAGACACCCTGCCGCAGCGCGAAGTGATCTGGGCCAAGTCGGAGAATGATGCCGTCATCGACTCGCTCTTTATCACCCGCCGTGAAAAAGGCGACCTGATCGGCCCGGTCCAGACCGCGCCCGGCCAGTATCTCTTCATGCAGGTGCTCGAGATTACCCCGGAGCCGGTGGTTACCAACGAAAAACTCCGCGAACTCTGGAATTCGGTGAAGGAACGCCTCACCGACAAGGAGGCGCGGGCGAACTGGGACCGCTATATTCTCTCGGTCATGAAGGGCCGGCATATCGAGTTCAACCGGGCGGCCTTTTTCAAATTGGCCGACCTGTTGGGGCCGCTCTATCTGCGCAGCCGAGAGGAGGAGAGGGCCTCCTTCGAGCAGCGCTACTGGAACCAGCCGCAAGAGGATGTCAACTGGGAGGACTATCTCAGCCAGGTCAAGGCCATGGCCGGCGAGCCGCTTTTTACCGTCGACGGCGAGGTCTGGAACGTCGAACGCTTTTTTCATGAGATGCAAAGCCATCCCCTGGTCTTCCGCGAAAAACGCATGCAGAACCGCGAATTTGGCCGGCAGCTGCAGCTGGCGATCATCGACATGGTCCGGGACCAGTATCTGACCCGGCGCGCCTACAAGCGCGGGTATGACCGGCTCGAGGGTGTGGAGCGTGAGGTGGCCATGTGGCAGGATTATTACAATGCGCTCTTTTATCGCGACGCTTACCTTCGGGCTATGGGCGACAGCAGCGCCGATAGTCCCCGCTCCCTGCAGGCGATCGAACAGCATCTCAATGCCAGGGTTGATTCGCTGCAGCGCAAGTACAGCGGCCGCATTGCCATCGATATGAAAGCCTTCGATGCGATCCAGCTGACCGCCATCCCGATGACCGTCGCGCAGGAGAACGTGCCCTATCCCAAGGTGGTTCCGGCCTTCCCCCAGGTAACCACCAGTTACCGGCTGGATTACGGCAAAAGGATGGAGTGAGCAATAGCTTGATACCCCCCCAAAAATCTGGATCCCACCCGGACGGGAACCAGAATGTGGGGAGCTCCGGGTGGAAGCGAAATTTTTTATCTGGTTCCCACCCGGATGGGAACCGGAATGTGGGGAGCTCCGGGTGGAAGCGAGATTTTTTATCTGGTTCCCACCCGGATGGGAACCGGAATGTGGGGAGCTCCGGGTGGAAGCGAAATTTTTTATCTGGTTCCCACCCGGATGGGAACCGGAATGTGGGGAGCTCCAGGTGGAAGCGAGATTTTGGGGGACCCTGGTGAGCAATTGCACTTGACATTGGGCGCAAATCCCTCTATATTTCAGCAGTCGGACCTTAATAGGGAGGGGTGGTATGAACAAAACCGGGACCGGGTTGGGGGGGATCATCGATCTGATCATCAACAAGCTGACCCCAAAAGTCCTGGGCCTGCTTGTCGGCCTGGCGATGCTGCTGCTGGCCATCATCATCGGCATCGCGGTCTTTCAAGACAAGGATGTCGATCTGTTCGGGATCAAGATCAGCCAGCCCTCGCGCGTATGCCAGGAGGAACTCGCACGTTGCAAGCAGGAGCTGGCAGAATCGCTGCCACTTCCGCAGCTGCAGGAGATCATCGGCAAGCCGCTGGCGCGCCCACAGGTGGTGGACACTCTGCGCGCCCTGGTCAGGTTCGCCGGCGAGGCCGCCGAATGGCGCAACAACTATAACTATCGTCTCTTCGAGCTGGAACAGCAGATGCAGCGCTACGGCGGTTTTATCTCAACCCGCATTCAGGATACCAGCCGTACATCCGTCTATCGCATGATCCAGGCTGTGCTCAGCGAGGTGGGATTTTACGAAGGGGCATTGGATGGAGCGCAAACGGCGACTCATGCTGCTCTGGTCGCCTTTCAACAGGATTACAATCAGCGGGTTCCTGAGAACGAACAGATCACCTCGCTGGGCTCCTGCGGCTTTCAGACCCTCGAGGCGCTGCGTAACCGTTACCGCCAGGGCCGCGGCTGAGCCAGCGGATGTACCGAAGGTTTTACCGAACGCCGTCTGGCCCTGAGGTGGCTGATTGACCGTGTATATGCGCAAGTTTTACCGAACCGCCGCCTGGCCTTCCAGCCGCGGCTGAACAGGTTCACAGCGTGAACCAATAGTTGCACTTGACGAGAAAGACATTCTCCGGGTAGACGTTGAAGAGGGCGCGCAAATCCCGGCCCCCCGCAAAACCGCCTTCCCCGATCGAACCGGTCCGCCCCTGCGACCAGACAAAAAAGAGGGTGGAGCCGGGTCGATACTCCCAACGCACCACCAGATTCGACCGGAATTGCCGGAAATTGAAATCCGGCTTGTCGAACCGGTATTCTCCCGCCGTCCCGCCCTGCTCGTTGATCCGGTACTGCTCATTTTCGGAATCGTAGCCGATCTCCTCCTTCGCAAGGAGGCGGAACCGCTCGGTGTATCGAGCCGCCCGTCCGCGTGTGATCAGCTTGTAGCGGCTGTAGGCCCCGGAGGCCACGAAGGGCTGGCCATAGTATTGAATGGAGAGCTCCGGGCTCAGGCTGTAGTTGAGCCGCAGGACCATGGCAAGGTTCTTTTGCTCGATCCGACCCATGATGTAGCGCGGCCCCGCAGGGGTTTCGACGCTCTCGACGTATTGCAGTTCGGAATGGCCGGTATTCCACTGCGGCTGCCACGCCAGACTCAGAGCCGGGGTTACGCGCCAGTCCAGGTTGAGGGCGCCATGACGGGAGTTTGAGCTGTTGCCGCTGGCCTGATAGCGGGAATACTCGATCCCGGCGGAGAACCTTTTGCGCTCGTCGGTGGAGAGATAGAACCAGAGATTGCCGCCGGCTGGTCCGAGCAGGGCGGGGCCGCCGCGGAGAGCGGAGATACCGAGCCATTCGCTTTCGCGGTTGATTCCGCCGTTCAGGCTCCAGTTGTTGGTAAAGCCGATATAACCGTTGATGTTCCCGCCATAGCCGAGATGTTCCCGGGTGCAGGTGGCAAAATTCCAGTAATTGACGTTGATCTGCGATTCGCGGATGCTGTGCCACGGCTTGAGCTGGCGCCAGGCGCCCCAGAAGACCTGGATGGCCTGATCCGCTTGACGCATGAAGCCAAGGTCGTTGAGCTCCAGACCCGGGCTGCGCCAGAGGGTCATCGAGAGGAAGCGCCAGTGGCCGCCGCCGATCTTGCCGAAGGAGAAGGCACCGCCTGTGCCGGAGAGGGAGGTGGCGCTGGAGTCGACCCCGAGGTGCGGGGCATCCGGGCGCTGGAAGTAGTGGGCCGGGGCGGTCTGGATCTCGAGCAGGGCATCGCGGCTGCCGCGGATGTGGCTGAAGGCGGTGCGAACATCCAGGATCCAGTTCTGGTTATCCCAGCTGTGGCGGAAATCGATGCCGCCGGAGTAGGCGGCCCGATCGAGGAATTCGAGGTGGGCCTCTTCGATCCGGCGATGGGCGGCGGTGATCATTGTGCCGAGCGAGCTGCGGCCGCCGGCGTAATCCTTTTGCAGCCGGCCGACGAAGTAATTGCTGAGCGGTTCGGTGGTTTCATGGCGGTGCGCGGTGCCGGCACGGATCTCGGCGCGCTCGCGCTGCGTCACCGCGTCGAGGAGACCGATCGAGAGCCCGCCGGAGCTCTTGCCGCTGATTTTGCAGGCGCCGAGGATGGAGGTGTTCTGCGGCGCTCTCAGGTATTCGTCATCCGCTGTCTCGACCTCGTACTGTGGCGGACGGCCGATGCGGCGCGAATAAAAGAGCCGGTCCATGGTCAGGTCGCCGTCGCCCATGGCCAATTTGTATTCGAAGATGTTCTTGCCCTCGATGAAGAAGGGCCGCTTTTCCTGGAAAAAGGTCTCGAAGGCGCTGAGATTGACCTCGGAGGGATCGGCCTCGACCTGCCCGAAATCGGGATTGACGGTGAAATCCATGGTGAGATTGCTGGCCAGGCCGATCTTGCCGTCCAGGCCACCCTTGAAATGGCCGATGCAGCCGGGAGCGAAGGGATTCCCCTCCTCAGGCCGGGCTGTCGTCAGATCGGAGACACTGTAGGGCAGCAGCTCGATCCGTTTGGGTTTGCGCACGCCGGCCAAGCCGTGCAGTTCGCCGAAAAAGTGGACCACGCCCGAGGCATCCTTGGGAATCGCCTGCCAGAGGCTGAGTTCGTTGTTGCGCGACAGCACCCGGTAGACCTCCAGCCCCCAGACTTGTTCAGATGCCTCGCCAAAACGCAGCTGACTGAAGGGAATGCGCATTTCCGCCGTCCACCCCGAGTCATCGGCTGCTGTCTTGACCTCCCAAATCGGATCCCAGCTGCTGTCCTCATTGTCGCCGTCATTGCTGAATACGAGATCCTGCTTGACTCCGGCGATGGTGACCCCAAACTGGAAGGCGGTGCGGCTGTCGTGATAGCTGTCGAAGATGATCCCCACCTGCTCGCTCTCACCTCCCGAGTCGCGCCGGACCAGCCGGGAAATCCTTTTCTCGGGGTGCGTATCATGGGCGCGGATCAGCACATAGAGGTTTTCGGTGTCGTACACGGTGCGGAATTCGGTGGGCTCGCTGGGTGGATCCCCATTGCGGGGTTCGAGCTGGATGAAATCGCGGCCGATGGCGGCACTGTGCCAGGCCAGATCGTCGCCACGGCCATCGATCACGGGAACCGCGGGATGGATCTGGACCGCTGTATAGATTTTTTTTGCCGGTTCCTGGGCAGCCACGGCCAGGGAGATAGAACACAACACAACCAGGGCAACACACTGCATGGCGGTAATTCCTGGAAAAGATGGATAACGACGCCCCGCAGTCTGATTATATGCATAAAACGGAAAGGCGGTGAAAAAGTTACACGCTTTTTTTCTCCCGCAACGCCGTGTAGAGATGGTGGAGAAATAAACGGTTATCGGCAGCGACATAGCGCACGCTGCCGCCCATGCGATAGAAGGATTTGAGGAAGCGGAGGTAGTAATCGGGTGAGGATTTGGGGGGCTCCCCCTGGCTCCAGTCCCAGTGACTCTCCTGGAGATCGTTGATGACCATGAGATGACCGGAGAGGACCGGCTGGCGCTCCTGCAGTCGGAGGTTATTGACGGCGGAGAGGGCCTTTTCGAAGATCTGCGGCGCCATGATCGCCGAACCAACGGAGAGAAAGACCCCGTGCTCGAGTCCGGCGACCGAGCGGGCAAAGATTTTAAAATCCAGGTGACTGGCGCGGCCGAGGGCGGCGCCGTTGGCATAGGGGTGGTTGTAGATAATATCGTAGCCGATGCCGCAGTGTACGGTGAGCGGGATGCCGAGACGGAACGCCTGGCCGCAAAGCGAGTACGGCTTGCAGGGATGGGCGATGGCGAGGGGGCCGCCGCCGAGACCGAAGGTGCGCATGGTCCCGAGGAGTTCGGCTTGCGCCGGGGCGAGAGGATGGTTTTCGCGCAAGCTCTGCTGCAGCGCCTTTTCCAGGGCTTCGGGCACGGGCAGCAGCAGCCCGTCCTCCATCACCATGGCCCCGACCGATTCGCCATAGCCCATGCCGCGCAGGCTGTTGACCTGCACCGCGAGGTGAATATGCCGCCCGGTTTCGTCCCAGGTGCCGAAGCGGCCCTGCGCCACATTGGCGCGCACATCCTCTTCGGAACGACCCTGAAATGCGAATTCCCAGTCATGGATGGAGCCGGCGCCGTTGGTGGCCAGGTGCGTCAACCAGCCCTCCTCCAACATGCGGATCACCACGGGGCTGGCGCCGTTCTTGATGAGGTGCGCGCCGAAAGCGAGCATCACGCTCGCGCCGTGGGCGCGGGCCGCCAGAATGCGCTCGGCAAGCTCATGCACCAGGGGCTGTAACTGTGGCGCGGGAGCTGGCGGCAGATCCGGATCGAGGGCGGTCTCGCGGATGGCGGTCTTGCTGTTCCGCTCCGCCAGGGGATGGACCCGAATGCTGCGGGGATCGAGATAGGGATAGGGCATGGCAACTCCTTCGCTTCAAAATAGCGGTTTTTGCGCATTTTCTCAAGAGATTTCTGCAGTATTCCCGGAGCCTCTCCGGCGCCTGCCCAGGCTGCCGCCGGAACCGCGGCCCCACGCGGCCTGCGCAAAATTCCACTGCCGCCTGCCCAGGCTGCCGCCGGAACCGCGGCCCCACGCGGCCTGCGCAAAATTCCACTGCCGCCTGCCCGGGCCCACGCCGGGCCTTGGCCCCACGGGACTCGTACAAAATTCCGCAGGTCCGTGCTTTCTGCAGCGGCCATCTTTTCTGTTGCGTCGCTGAGAATATGTGCGTAAATTGGCGCAAAAGCAATTCCCCCAACCGAGGCCGACAGCCGCATGCGACCGCTTCGCTTCCGATACCTCTCTTTTCAGGACCCCCTGCTTCAGCCCGAAGAGTGGTGCGATCGCGATGCCTGGCTGATTTTTCCGACCCAAGTTAGCCGCAACACGGCCCGCCGGCAGCTGCAGCCCTTCTGGTCCCTCTCGCGCCTGCGCCTGGTGACCATGGAGGAGTTCAAGGAGCAGCTCTTCAGCACACCGCTGCCGCTGCTGCGGGAGGAAAAACGCACCCTCGCTTTTTTTGCCAGCCTTGACAACCAGGCCCGCGACTTTTTTCGCATCCACAGTTATTTTCAGAGCATCGATCTCGCCAATCAGTTCTTCTCGCTCTGGGAGGAGAGCAGCGAAGCCGGCCTCAACCTGGAGACGGCTGCAGCGACTCTCGCTGCTGCCGGCGCGGAACTGCTGCCCTGGCAGGAGAAGACCCTGCAGGAGCTGATCCGCATCCGCGGGCTCTACTCGGCCTGGATCGGCGCGCACGGCTTTAGCGACCGCATCTTTAACCGCGGTGCAGAGCGCTTCGATGTTTCGCCGTGCCCACGCGCAGACGAGATTGTTCTGGTCAATATCTTGCACTTGACCGGCCTTGAGAAATGGCTGCTGCGGCAGCTCGCGGCGGCTGACCGCCAGGTTACGCTCCTGTGCCAGTTGCCCTCCCGGCTCATGGACGAGGAAACGCTGTCGCCACGCCCCTTCACCGCCGCTGAGCTTGGCACAACGGCTGGGCGGCAGATCACCATCCTGGAATGCCCGAACACCTTTGCGCTCTACATCCGCTTTATTGCCGCTGCAGCACAGCACGGCATCACCCATGCCGTCGATGTCACTCCGCAGCCTTGCGCCATTCACCACCTGCTTTCGCCGGGCCAATTCCGTCTGCCCGCCTCCTCCGCGATGAGCGGGACCACCCTGTACCGCTTTTTCTCCGTGCTGCGTGATCTCCTCGAAGCGCTGGTTTGGGACAGCACGGCCGGAACCCTGCTGCTGCCCTTGCCCGCCCTGCTCGCCGCCTTTGAGTGCACCGAATTCAGTCATCCCCTCCTCGGTGAAGGGGATGCCGTCCAGAACGCCCGGCAGCAGGAGCGCGCGATCACGCTACTGCACCAGTTGCAGAGCGAGGATTATCTCTATCTGGATCTGGAGGGGCGCTTTTTCCAGACCCAGCAGCGGCCGCGGCGCGACCTCGAGCCCCTGGCAACACCCCTGCTCCGGCTGCTGCAGCGGATGATGGAGGTGCAAGATCTCGCCGGATTCAGCCGGCTGATCGATGATCCGGAGGGAGTACCCATCCGCCGGATTCTTTCCGGACATGAAAACCGTTTCACCAATCTGCTGCAGCTCTTTTATCAGACCCTGGCCGATTTTACCGCTATCGGTTCGCTGGGCATCATGGACGACTGGCGCTCGCTGCTCCCGGGTGAGAGCCGGACCACCGCTGCCCGCGCCATCCTGCGCCTGTTTCTTGATTATATCAAATCCGTACGCGTCCGCTACGAATGGAACTCCGACCGCCAGAATCAGATCGAGTTTCTCAATTTTGGCGAAATCGACAACCTTACTTTTGAACACCTCGCCCTGTTGCGGGTGACCGAGGGCCAACTGCCGCGCACACGCTCCGCCCCCTGGCTGCTGAACGAGCAGCAGCGCAGCCTGCTGGGATTCGATTCGGCTGATGATCTGCGCCTGCGCGAAAAGTACGCTTTTTTCCGCCTCGCCCTGGCCACGCCACAGCTCTTCATCTCTACCATCAAAAACATCAGCAAGAACATCGAACCCGGCTCCTTCGTGGAAGAACTCTGTATCGCCTGCCCCGATATGGTCACCCGGGAGTCCTTGCCCGACGTGCACTACCGCGAGTTTTGCCGGCAGTTTTTCACCACCAACACCAGAGCGGCACGACCTGCGGCCCTGCGCGGGGAACGGCCGGACTTTTTCATCCTGCCCTTCGAGCCGGCGGCCGATTTCCCGGAGGGGCAATGGCGCCTCTCTTTTTCCGCCTATAGCCAGCTGCGCAAAAATCCCTTCGCCTATGCCGTGCGCACGGTCGCGCGTGTCCCGGACTGGCCGGATTCGTGGGAAGCTGGATTGAATCCCCGGCTGCTCGGCAAGATCGCCCAGGCGGTTTTTGACGCCTGCTGGCTCCGCTTCATCAAGGATGCCCTGCCTTTCAGCACCTTCGAACGTATCTTTACGCACTATGGCGAGGCGGCGATCGCCGACCTCTTCTCCCGCAGCAGCGATCTCTATTTCAAACTGCCGAAAAACCACGAGCTGACCTATTTCCGGGAATTCATCCTGCCGCTCATCCGCGCCTCCTGCCAGACCTTTTACACCCAGCTCCACGAGCGTTTCCAGCTGGACCGCATGGCGCCGCGCGTCTATCCCGAGGCCGGGTTCACGAGCGAGACCGAGAAAACTCCCAAACTCTTTCTCACAGCCGCCGCAAGCGGCCTGCCGCTGGATCTGTTCCTCCTTGGCCGCGCCGATCTGCGCATCGAATACGGTGAACCTGTGCAGGCCTTTCTCGTCGATTACAAGACCGGCCAATACGAGGAAGAGCAGCTGTGGTTTTATGAGTTCTTTTATTATCTGATCGAACAGCCGGAGATGCTCAACCGGGTGCACTCCTGCATCTACAAAATTCTCCAGTCGCGGTTCGAAGGCTATTACAAGAAAAGGATGAAGAAGCAAACCAAGCAGGAGGTTCTGACGCAATTCCGCCTGGAGATCGCCGCAACGCTGCAAGAGATCGCCGCAGCGGGCTATCATCCCCCGGATCGGAGCGCCCGCGATCTCGACCATCTCCATGACATGATTCGCATGGAGATCTTTCATCCACGCTAAGCACCGGCATCCGCGCCGGCGCGGAGGAGTGAGCTTTTCCCGATGAGTACTCTGGTTAAAAAAGTCATCAGCGCCAGTGCCGGCACGGGCAAGACCTACCGGCTCTCGCTGGAATATATCGCCCTGCTGCTGCGCTGCCGTGGCGAGGGCATCCACTTCAGCGAGATTCTCGTCATCACCTTCACAAAAAAGGCCACGGCGGAGATCCGCGAGCGGATTTTTTCCCATCTGCAGCTCCTCATCACCAGCGATCCCAAGGCCTCCGGACTGCGCGACCACCTGGCCGGGCTCCTCGGCCGCCCCTGGCAGGAAGCCGACCGCACCTGGCTGCTCAATGTCTATGAGGAGATGCTCACCAACAAAAGCCAGGTGCAGATCAACACCATTGATTCGTTCATCAATCGTCTCTTCAAGTCGGTCATTGCCCCCTTCATCGGCATCTCGGGCTATTTCATCAACAGCCGCATGGACCCGGCCTATCTCGCATCGCTCTACGCGTACGCCCTGGAACCGGACCATCTCGAAGCCATCAAGGAGCTCTTCCAGCGCTCGAAAAAACGCTCCCTGCCCGACTATCAAAAGCTGGTGGAGGATCTGCTTGGCCAGCGCTGGCTCTTTCATTTTATCGCACGCGACGCGGCGGCGCATCAGCCGGCGCCGGCGGCCGCCGCAGCCCGCCTGGCCGAATTCACGGGCCTGATCTCCGCCGTGCTGATGCAGTTTGCAGCCTATCTGACGGAGGATCAGCCGGAGATTACCGCCCGCAACGCACTCACCGGGACCTATTTCGACCTTTTCTTTCCGGATGGAGAACCGGAACACGACTGGATCGGGATCCTCCGTACCTCTTTCGACGATCTCTCTTTTCTCCGCGAAAACTTTCGGACTCTGCTGAAAAACCTCAAGTTCTGGAACGGCAGTGCGCTGCTGCGGAAGAAAAAATATGCAGAGCTCGCGGCTGAATTGAAGGACAAGTTGCTGCTCGCCCAGGAGGCACTGGCGGAATACCTCTACTCCGGCGATTTCCTCAACGAGGAAGCCGAACTGGCCCGCCTCGCTGCCATTCTCCTGCGCAAGTATGATGAACTGCGCTTCCGTGACCAGATCTTCGGGTATGACGACATAGCCTGGTATACCTATCGCTATCTCTATGACCCGGAGCTCTCCCTGGTGGAGGAGGATTCGGTCACCAACGCCTTTTATGAAATACTTGCCAACCGGGTGCGCTTTCTCCTCATCGATGAGTTTCAGGATACCAGCTTGCTGCAGTTCCGGATCCTCTGGCCGATGATCAAGGAGGTGATCAGCGGCGAGGGTGTGCGGCCCTATGGCGGTGTCATCGTGGTCGGCGACGAAAAACAGGCGATCTACGGCTGGCGCGGCGGCGAACGCGACCTGCTCGAGGCCATGGAAACGATGCTCGACCAGCCCGAGCGCGAACGCCTCGCGGTCTCGTATCGCAGCAGCCCGATCATTATAGATTTCGTCAATGCGCTCTTTGGCGGAGAAGCCCTGCAGCAGCGGCTGGCGATGAGAGGGCTGCACTGGCGTTATGAAGCATGCCAGGCTCAGCTGCAGGGACAGTCCGGCGGAATCTTTGTCTGTCTGCGCGCCTGCGGCGGCGATGAGGAAGAGAACGACCTGACCAGCTTGCGCGATGCTTGCGAAGAACTGGTGAAAACGGAGATCCAGCCGCGCCTGCGTGAGGGCACGATTCATCCCGGTCAGACCGCCATCCTGGCACGGGAGAACCGCGACCTGCGCGCTCTCGCCGATATCCTCGACGAGCTTGAGATCGATTACGTCCTGGACAGCTCCCATTCCCTGCTCGAACACCGCGCCATCAAGCCGGCGCTCTATCTGCTGCGCTATATGGCCACCCGGGATTTTGATGAGCTGCTCAAGTTCCTCCGCTCCGATTATCTGCTCATCGGAGCGAAAGAGCTGAAAAGCATCCTGCTCGCCTATCGCGCGGCTGCGGTTGATCCTGCACCGCTGCCCCTCTGGCGCAAACTGGCCGCGGACCTGCCGCAGCTGACCAGCCTGCAGCGCTGCTGCGCCCTGCTCGAGGCGGCCCCGGAGCTCGATTTGCTCTCACTGTGCAAACGGATCTTCGAAGAGTTCGCTGTACCCGAACTTTTTGCCCAGGAAAATGACAGCAAAAATATCGTCTTTTTCCTCGAGCTGGTGGCCGGATTTTGCCAGGATCAAAGGGAATTTCCGCCTACCCCGGCCGGTTTTATCCGCTACTGCGAGATGCATCAGGACGACGAGGCCTGGCAGCAGCTCGGTCTGGAAGAAGTCGATGCCATCCGGCTGCTGACCGTGCACAAGTCCAAGGGACTTGAGTTTGACAGCGTTTTTTTGTTCTGGCCCCTGACCCGTCACCGCGACGAACAGGACCGCCTTCACCATTATGTGCTCTATGACGACCGCTTCGAGCGCATCCGCGAGTTCGCCCTCACCTTTAACTATAACGATGTGCTGGCCGCCTCCTCCCGCCGCGAACTCGTCGAGCAGAGTGCGGCCCGGGAGTGCATCGAAGAGCTTAATGCATTTTATGTGGCGGTGACCCGCGCCCGGCGCCACCTCGGCATCTATCTGACCGGCAGATCGAGCAAGGGATTGAACGGCTTGCTGGAGCGTTCTGCGGAAAAGGAGCGTCCGTCGGCTATGGAGCTGATTCTCGCCACCCTGCATGAGCAGCTCTCGGCGCAGGGCTTGATCCAGACCCTGCGGCCGGAGGGCGCCGATGCCCGCTGGGGCGAATGGCAGGGACTGCCACAGCCATCGGCCGCCGCCACTGCAGCGATGCCCGCGGGGCTCGCCGGCTATTTCGATCCCGGGCGGACCTCCTGGTATAAAGCGGATCCGGAGCGCATCGAGAAGGAACGTTTTCTCGACTATAAAAGTGTCTACGTCAACAAGCGCCTGGTGGACCGCGGCAATGTCGTCCACTATTATCTGGCGCAGATCATCAGCGACTCCCCGGAGGCCCGGGCGAACGCTTTGGCGCGGACCCTCGGCGATTTCGGCAGCCTGGTGCCCGCCGCGGAGATCCGCCGCATCATCGCCCGGGTGGAGGCCTTTCTTGACGCCCATGCCTCCTGGTTTTCCGCTGCGGAGTGGGATCACATCTTTACCGAACTGACCCTCTATGCGCAGGATGGCCGCGAGCAGCGTATCGACCGTATGCTGGTAAACACCTCCCGGCGGGAAATCCTGATCATCGATTACAAGACCGGTGAAAACCGGGATCCCGCGCAGTTGGAAGCGTACCGGTGCACGGTTGCCGCACTGCCGCACGTCCGCAGCGGCGGCTATGCCGTCAATGGACTTTTTCTTGATGTAGAGCTGGAAGAGGGGTGAGCACGACCTCCCGGGGGCGCCCCTCCGGGCAAACGGACGGATCTCCCGTCTGCTGAACCCTGAACAGAGACGGGCGCTGCGTCCCGGCGGCCGGCACACGACGGAGTTGCATAAGGAGTCGGATTTGGACGATCGGCAAAAGGTTGTCGCGGAATGGTTCAGCGAAAAGAGCGCCCTCGAGCGCAAACTCGGCCTGACGGAGGCGTTCTCCATCCTCATCGGCCGGATCATCGGCTCGGGCATTTTCCGCACCCCTGCGCCGATCATGCTTCTGGTTGGCTGCGTCTCGATGTTTTACGGCGTCTGGATCCTCGGCGGCATCGCCACCCTCCTTGGCGCTTTCGTCTATGCCGAGATGGCGGCCATGATGCCCAAGTCCGGCGGCCCCTACGCCTTTTTGCGCGCCGCCTATCCGCCGGTCTGGGCCTTTCTGCGCGGATGGGCGATGTTCTTCGTCTCGGAGACCGGCGCCATCGCTGCGGTCTCGATCGTCTTTGCCGAATATGGCAATTCCTTGTATCGCCTGATCACCGGTGCCGCGTTCGGCCGCGGCATTGAAGTGCTGATCGCGCTTGGCATCATCTGGCTGCTGACGCTGGTGAACTGCTTTGGCGTCGCCCTCGGCGGCAAGGTGCAAAATGTGCTGAGCCTGCTCAAGCTGATCGCCCTGGGCGCCGTCGTCGGCGTCTGCTTCGCCAGTGGCGGCAGTGCGAGCCATTTCAGCCAGCCCTTCTGGCCGGATAAATTCACCTGGGGTTCGCTGCTGGCGATGGGCGCGGCGATGCGCTATGCCTTTTTTGCCTTCAGCGGCTGGGAAGGAGCGACCTATGTCGCCGAGGAGGTCCGCAATCCCCGCCGCAATCTGCCGCTCTCGCTTATCCTTGGCATCGCCGGGGTGATGCTGATCTATCTGGCTGCCAATTCGGCTTATCTGTTCCAACTCCCGCCCGCCGGCATCTCCGGCTCCAAGTGGGTGGCGGTCGATGCCATGGAGGCTGCCGTCGGCGGTCTGGGCGGCATCCTCGTCAGCCTGGCGGTGATGCTCAACACCTTTGGCAGCGTCAGTTCCCAGGTGCTGGTCAAGGCGCGCGGTGTCTTCGCGATGGCCCGCGACGGCCTCTTTTTCAAGCAACTGGGCGAGGTCCATCCGCACTACAAGACCCCCAATCGCGCTTTGATCGCCCAGGGGATCTGGGCGACCGTGCTGCTCTTCGCTGCGGGATTCGCCGTTCACGCATACGAGGTGATCATCGACTTTTTCTCGTTCACCTCGTCAATTTTCAACATCTCGACCTTCGCTGCGGTCTACATCCTGCGGAAAAAATACCCGGATGCGCCGCGCTATTACCGGGCCTGGGGCTATCCGGTCACCCTTATCCTGGTGCTGATCATCCAGATCTGGTTTATGATCACCACCCTGATCACCGCCTTCTGGCCCTCGCTAGCCGGCGTGGCCCTGACCTCGACGGGGCTGCTCTATTATTACCGGGGCGCGCTGGGCGGCCGGCGGCGCGGCGGCACCGGGCGATAACCCACGCCAACACCCTGTGGTCATCACGGCCCGGCCCGGCCGGAAAGGAGCTCATGATATGAGGATTTCCATCACCGCTCTGATCATCTTTCTTGCCGTAACCGCAGGTAATATCTACATCTCCCGCGCCGCTCTGCGGGAGCCGGGAGCGCACGGCTTTTACCGCTTTTTCGCCTGGGAATGCATGCTCGTGCTCCTGCTCCTCAATGTCCGCCTGTGGTTTCACCATCCCCTGGGCTGGAACCAGGTGGTCTCCTGGCTGCTCCTCTTCCTCTCGCTCTTGTTCCTGGGATCGGGTGTGGAACGATTGATCCGCAAGGGCAAGCCCGGCAAAAGCCGCACGGACACTCCCCACCTCTATGCCTTCGAAGCCACTTCCGAACTGGTCACCAGTGGGATCTATCGCTATATCCGCCATCCTTTGTATAGCTCTTTGCTCTGGCTGACCTGGGGGATATTTTTCAAGCAGGTGACCTGGGTTGCTTTCTTCCTGGCGCTGGCGGCCAGCGGCCTGCTCTTCGCCACCGCCCGTGCGGATGAAAACGAATGCATCCGGTTTTTTGGCCCGGCTTATCAGGAGTATATGAAGAAAAGCAAACGCTTTTTGCCCTTCGTGTTCTAGACCTGGCAAAAGGCAGGGACGAGCCCCATGAGCAGCGCACCTGCCTGCCGGAAAGGAATGCGGAGTGGAAAGGAAGAGCTTGGGGGTAACTCGGGCCGAATTCGGTCCGTACCGGGCAGGCGCAGAGGCTCTGCGGTTGCTTCCGGCTGAATTCGGCCCCGACCGGGCAGGCGGGGAAGCCCTGACGGCTACTCGAGGCCGAATTCGGCCAGGACCGGGTAGGAGGGACGGATATCGACCGGCACGGCCTTGAGGGCGTCGACCATCCTTTGCATCACCGGCGTCATGCGGCGATATTTTTCGATGAACTTTTTCGCGCCCTCATAATCGCCGGTGGCCTGGAACATCAGCAGCTCGTGCGCCAGCTGGGTCAGAACCGGCAGGATCTTTTTCTCATTCAGAGTTACATTGCCCGCCGGGTCCAGCAGAAACGCGCCGTTTTCGAAGCAGTAATTCCACTGAATCGCCACGCCGCCACCATGGGCTTCGTTAATACCGAAGCGGATGGAGCGCAGCATCCCGCCGAGATAACTGGCATACATGGAATATTCCATGTCCGCCGCAAAGATCCCCTTTTCCATCATCCGCTTCATGTTGAGAATGCCGAGCACATCCGCCTTGCACTCCTCCACCGTGGAGTAGAGTTCTTTCATCTTTTTGGCGACATCGATCTTTTCGCCGCTCTCGAGGGTGATGAGTCCGGGGCCGAGTCCATGGCTGACCTCGTGCATGAGGACGTGGTTAAAGTAGGCATCGAAGGAGACTGCGGCCAGGGGTTGCGGGGCCAGCACAGTCGTGACGATCGGCATCCAGCATTTCTCGTACTTGGCCCGGGCGATGTTCTTGAGCATCACTTTTTTGGAGCCCTTCGCCTCGCGCACCCGCTCGTCGTTGGGCAGATTGAAGGCCGTGGTCTGAATTCCGGCCTGTCCGGCGGAATAGATTTCCTGCACGACCTTGACCGGGGAGGAGGTGCCGCGGCTGAAATTCTTGTAGCGGTCGGGAATCGGCAGCGCGGCCTCCATCTCGTTGAGATGGGCGGCGACGGCCTCGAGCTTTTTGCTCTCCTCATGATCGACCAGACAGATGAAGGCCTCGTAAGAGGCCTTGTAATTAAAGAGTCCATCCTCGTAGACCTCGTAGGGGCCGATCACCACCTCAAGGTCACCTGCCAGATCCATCCAGGCCATGTCGCTCTCGTAATAGTCGTCGCTGCGCAAGCCCGCCGCGCGCAGGCGCAGGAAGTGGTCCAGCGTCGGATCGGTCGTCAAGCGGGCGGCCGCTTCGAGATGACCGGCGAGTTCGGCCACCAGATCATGCCATACCTGATGGTAGGGCACGGCCTTCAGGCCGCTGTCCTGGCGCTGGATGACGGTGAAGCTGGACTCCAGGGCTGCCTTTTGATCGGGATGGGCGGCGACCCAGGCCTCAAACTCCTCCCGGGACATATCTTGCGGATAGAATCCGGCGCCCGCGGGTTTGGCTGCACCCAGTAAAAAGGGAGCATCATGCTCCAGCCGGTTCCAGGGCCCCGCCATGACCTTGAAAAGCTCGAGATAGGGTCGGCTGGCGGGCGCTGAATCGAACTGGAGTTTCTGCAGCAGCTGCGGATTGTCGGGACTGACCTGCAGCAGGTAGAGCTGGTCGATCACCCTGGCGGCGCGGAGAATCTCCGCAAGAGCGGAGCGGTCGGCGGGGGAGAGGGCGGTGAGCGAGCACTCGAGGGCAACCGGCGCGAGCTTGTCAAGCTCGGCCTGCACGGCCGCCGCCGGGAGTTTGCCGGGCAGCTCCGCCTCTTGGGCGCAGCCGGACAGCAGTGCGGACAGGGTCATGATCACTCCGGAAAGAATGAAAATACGCATGAGGCTTCCTTTACTCAAATCGTTCCGCTCAGGGTCAGCATGTAATTGCGGATGGGCTGCAAGGTGCGTTCCATCTGGGTATGAGCATGGTTGCGGGCGTTATTGACATGGCCACCCAGAGACCATTGCCGGTAGTGCCAGGTAAGGTGCAGGTCGAGGGTCTTTTGCGCGACACGGTCCTCAAGCGGATAGAGCTTGACCTTGTCCAGCCGGGCGACATAGCGGTAATCGGCGCTGGCCTCGACCGGGCCGATGCTGTAGAGCAAGGTCGTCTGCGAAATGTGGCGCGGACGATAAGCCAGCGTTGCATCCAGATCGAGATCGCGCGGGTCCATCCAGGTCCAGCCGGTCTCCAGTGAGAGCCCGCGAATCCCCGGGCGCAGCTGCAGCGAGGCTTCGAGGCCGGTGATGCGCGCCCGGGTGACGTTGACAAAGCGGATCTCCTGGGTTACCGTGGGCTCCGGCTCGATCAGGTCCCAGTAGTCGCTGCGGAAACCGCTGAGATCCAGCGCGAGGACGGGGAGGAGGAGGAGGTTCGCTCCGATCTCATGCGACCAGGCGGTCTCCGACTTGAGATCGGGATTGGGCACCAGCTGCAGCCCCGAATAGACCGAATTGGAAAATCGCTCCGACATCGAGGCGGCCCGGAAGCCGCTGCCGGAAGAACCTCGCAGGGAAAGCCAGGGCGCTGCATGCCACACCAGCCCCACTTTGGGACTGAGATTTTCGTCCTTGAATCCGGTATCCACTTTTTGCAGATCATAACGAGCCCCCAGTGTGAGACTGAGGCTGCTCAGGATCTTGCGCTCGTTCTGCAGGTATCCGGAGACGACGTACTGATGATGGTCTCCGACCAGGCCGGAGGTGACGATATCCCAGGCCTCCTCGGTTCCGAAGGTGAGCGAATTGAGGTTGGAAAATTGGTAATCGCCCTGCACTTCGATCCCGATCCGGTTGGCCTGCGAGGCGTTGAGATTGTCATGAAAGTAGTTCTTCCAAAAGTTGCGAAAGTAGGAAACGCGGGTGTTCAGGGCAAATTTTTCACTCGCCGCCCAGCGGTGGAATAAATTAAGACCGAATTTGTCCGATTTTACCCGGTCGCCCAGGGCCTCCTTCGCGACCGCAAGGGCTTCGCTCTGGCTGCGCCACATCAGACCCGTGCCGTTGTTGTTGGTCTCGTAGTGGCTGGAGAGGGTCAGCGTTGCCCGGGAAGAAAGCTGCCGCTGCCATTTGCACAGCGCGTTGACGCGCTGATACCAGCCGTTCTGGGCGTAACCGGTGGTCTGATGGCGGCCCAGGGCGAGCATAAGATGGGAAGCGCCGATACGCTGCGAGTGATCGACGTCGATGTCGTCGAAATGGAGCAGCCGGTCGGTCCACTGCCATGCGGCGTACAAGGGCTTGTCGTAAAATCCCGCCGACAAGCGCAGATGGGTCACCGGCCGCACCTCCGCATTTTTGGTGATGACATTGACCACCCCGCCGAGGGCGCTCGAGCCATAGAGCGCGGATCCCGCTCCCTTGACGATTTCGACATGATCGACCTGGCTGGCGGGCACCATGCTCCATTTGATATCACCGCTGTCGCCGGGCATCACCGGCACCCCGTCGATGAGCATGAGCACGCGGCTGCCGGCGCCATAGTTATAGCCGGAGGAGCCGCGAATGTTGATCTGGCCGCCGACAAAGTTGACCCCTGAAGCGCTCTCCAGGGCCCGGTCCAGATAGACCTGGTTCTTCTGCTCGAGGTCCCGGTGACTCATGATCCCGACGCTGGTGGGCGAATCCTCGATGCTCTGGCGGCGTTTCGATGCAGTGACCACCACCTCCCCGGTCTCGATCAGGGTCGGTTCGAGGGCAACGGCCATCTGAACCACGGCCCGGGCGGAGACCGCGATGGCCTTGCGCAGGAAGGGCTTGTAACCGACCGCCGAGACGCGCAGATCGTAGCTGCCGGCGTCCAGAGAGTTGATGCTGAAGCGGCCGTCAGGGTCGCTGTTGGCGCCCAGGACCGTGCCGACGATCATGACGTTGGCGCCGGGTATGGGCTCGGCGCTGCGGGCATCGGTCACTCGGCCGCTGATCCGGCCCGTAGCTTGCGCCCGGCCCGGCTGCGGACAGAAGAGCAGCAGGAGCAGGGCGCCGGCAAGAAATAGAGTCGTTTTGCGCATGTAGGATTCCATTCTCTAGTGGAGGGCGGCGGTGCGCCGGGATGCGCCAAGGGCGGAACCGGCCAGCAGACGGCCCGGCGGAAAAATGAGGGTCAGATCGATGCCCAGCTCCTGGGTCTCGGCGGTCTTGATCTTGATGCCGCTAAAGCTGTAATAGGCCCCCTTGATGCTCTCCATACCGATCGGCTTGCCCTCCTCGATGACCAGAGCGGCAACCAGCTTGTAGGTGCCGGGCTGCACCGGGATGAAATAGCGGGTGGAATCGAAACCCGCATCGATCGGAAAGGAGAAGGTAAGATCGAGCAGACTCGAGGGCAGCACCGGGGCGGTGGAGGCGGCCACGACGACTTTGGTCGCTCCCGCCGGCCACGAACCCTGCACGCGCAGCTTGCCGCCGATGGCGCTGTTGACCGCTCGCTTGACTTTGGTCAGATCGCAGGCAATATCGATATCCGGGACGATCTCATCCTTGCGGCTCACGGTCACACCCCCCGGCGAGAGATGGTTTTCCGTCGGGAAGTAATAGCCGATGATGTTGGTGGCATCCCAGGCTTGCTCCTTCTCTTTCCAGACCACCCCGACCGCTTGCAGAGTCACCGGTTGGGTATAAAAGGTATAGGTGATGGAATCGACACCGGTGGGCAGGGCATCGCCCAGGAGAATATCGGCGATGGTGGAGGGAGGAAACTTGAGAGCGGCGGCGAGACGGATCTGGTCGGTATCCTGCGGCCAGGCGCCGCTAAAGGTGATCGTCCCGGAAAAACCGCTGACCTGGGTGGGCGGCTTGATCCCGCTTTCATCATTGCAAGCCAGGAGCAGCAGCGCCAGCAGTGCCGAAGCTAAGAATGGTTTCATGGCATATCCCGCGGTGAGGATGAGTGGAATGGTATTACAGATTTAACCGGAGGGATGCAGGGTTTTATTTCAAAAAAAAGGAGACTCTCGCGCGGAGAGTCTCCCATACACGGCGGAAAGTAATCCTCTCCGCTCAGACCAT
>Ga0116171_10000319_pt1 | contig 51228 bp, 40 predicted proteins | sample AD_JPNHW2_MetaG_FD_89798 | JGI IMG/M metagenome (GOLD analysis project Ga0116171, IMG submission 89798) | Active sludge microbial communities of municipal wastewater-treating anaerobic digesters from Japan - AD_JPNHW2_MetaG | ecosystem: Engineered > Bioreactor > Anaerobic > Digestate | place... | reverse complement strand
GAGATTGTCCATCGCGATGACATCGTGTCCCTGATGGAGCAGGAATTCGCACAGATGCGATCCCAGAAAGCCGGCGCCGCCGGTGACCAGTGATCTCGGCATGGTTCCTCCGGGTATGGTTTACTGCACACTTCAGTTTGTCAGGGCCCGGCCCTGCCTGCCAACCGGAGCAGGTGCGACGGTCGACGCGCAGCCGGGCGTGGCGAAGAGCAAAAGCTGGTGAATCGCTGCGCTGGGGAGGGTAAGTGCGGGGAGAGAGACCGCTTTACTTTTCACGCGAGATCGCAAAGTCGACCAGCGTCATCAAGGCGTCGCGGACCTCGGAGGGCGCATAGCACTCGAGGATCGCAACAGCCGTACTGCAATAGCGTTGGGCCATCTGCTCCGCATACTCCAGTCCGCCGCGATCGCGGACAAAAGTGACGATGGCGCGGACATCATCATCGGCGAGGTCCGGCTGCTCCAGGAGCGCGACGATACGCCCCGTCTCCTCCTGCTCGGCATGGGCGAACGCGTAGATCAGGGGAAGGGTGATCTTGTTCTCGCGGATATCGTTGGCAACGGGTTTGCCCAGCACCGCAGCGTCCCCGGCATAATCGAGCAGATCATCCTTGATCTGAAAGGCGATACCGAGGTTCTCCCCGAAATCCTTCATCCGTTGCCGCGCAACCGGCGCATCCTCCACCGCGAGCGCCCCCAGTTCGCAGGAGGCAGCGAAGAGGGCGGCGGTTTTTTTGGCCACCAGATCAAAATAGACCGGCTCACTGATCTGATAGTCGTGTTCATGCTCGACCTGCATCAACTCCCCCTCGGTGATGCGGTTGGCCATCTCCGAAATGATCCCGAGAGCGGGCTGGCTGTGCAGGGCGAGCAGGGCATTGAGGGTGCGGGAGAAGAGCAGATCGCCCACCAGCACCGAGATGCGATTATCCCAGATCGAGTTGACCGTCGGCTTGCCGCGGCGCAGCTCCGAGGTATCGACGACATCGTCGTGCACCAGGGTGGCGGTATGCAAGAGTTCGACGACAATGGCGGCGCGCATGGAGTTGGGAGTCACCGTGCCGTGCAGGCGGCTGGCAAGAAAAACCAGGGCGGGCCGCAGCCGCTTGCCTTTGAGACCAGCGATGTAATGGACAACTTGATTGGCCAACGGGATTTCAGACTGCAGTATCTCCTGGAAGGCGTGCTCAAAATCGTGCAAAAGCCCCTCGATGGGTGCAAAAATGCTGTCGATTTTCACGAATGATCCTGTTCAAACCCTGGTTGATGTCGGGAACGGCGGATTGAGGCTATAATTTAATAATAATGATTAAATTAGTCAACAGCTAACTCACCTCGCCCCGGCGGCCCGGAATTTTTCGCAACCGGCAGCTTGACGGTGAAGGTGGTGCCGATTCCCTCGCGGCTGCGCGCGAGAATATCGCCTCCCTCCCGCCTGATGATCGCATACGAAAGATAGAGCCCCAGACCGGTGCCGCCGCTCTCCCGCTTGGTCGAGAAAAACGGCGTAAAAATATGGTCGAGGTTCTCAGCCGGGATGCCGACGCCAGTATCGGAAAACTCGACGTCGACCCAGCCGCCATCCGCGCTCGCCGTGGTGACGATACGCAGCACCCCACCATTCGGCATCGCCTGCACGGCGTTGTAGATGATATTGAGAAAAACCTGCTTGAGGGAGTCCAGGCTGAAATAGACCTTGGGAACGCCGCCATACCCCCTTTCGAGGTTGATATTGCGCACCGCGGTCTCCTTTTCAACCAGCGAAAGGGTGGTATCGGCGAGCTTTTCAACATCGATGCGTTCCCGCTCATATTCCGAATGCCGGGAAAACTGGAGGAGATTTTCGATGATTACCGAGGCCCGGCGGACATTCTTTTTGATGATCTCCAGCTTGCGGTCGATCTCCGGCTGGCGATGGGAGAGACCGTCCTCAATGGAATAACGGGCGGTCTCGATGATATTCAGGGGATTGCGCAGCTCATGCGCAATGCCCGATGAGAGCAGGCCGATCGATGCCAGCTTTTCGGATTTGATCAGCTGCTTTTCGATCTCCTTCTCTTCGGTGACATCCTTGGCGTACTCGACGAGGAATTCCGGCCGGCCGTCCAATCCGGCCATCGGGAAGGTCCAGAGGTCAAAGGTCCGCCCCTGGTGGATGATCTCGATGAAACGGGACTCGCCGGTGCGGTAGGTCTCGAAGGCGGGACAGTTGGGACAGGGAACATCGCTGCCGAAAAGGGCCTTGTGGCACTTGCAGCCGGTCAGCCCCGGCGTGTTGCCGGCCGTCATCTCCACATAGCGCTTGTTGCCCATGATCAGATTGTGGTCGCGGTCCTGGACCGAGATGGGATCGGTGATGCCGTCGAAGAGCGAGATCAGGCGCTGGCGGCTGAGCAGCAATTGCCGCTGCATTTTGAGCTTTTCACTGATATCACGCGCAAAGCACTGGATGACCTGGCGCTCACCGATCGAGACCAGGCTGCCGCTGAGATCCACGGGAAGGAGATGCTGATCGCGGCGGATCAACATGACCTGGTCGAGGTTGGCCTGGCCCTCGCGCTTGATCCGGGCGAGAAAGGCCTCAACCTCCGGCAGGGAGCGGCTGGCGCAGATCTGCAGCAAGCTCTTTTCCAGGAGCGCCTCGACCGGATAGGAGGTCAGCTTGAGGGCCATGCCGTTGGCCTGCCGCAACTGGTAGGAATCGGCTTCGGCGATGAAAATGGCGATGCTGGCCTTGTCAAAAAGGGCGAAGTAGCGCTGTTCGCTTTGCTCGAGGCGCGAGGAGAGCTGCCGCTCTTCGATGGCGCGCGTCACCACCCGCGGCAGGAGATCGAGAAAATCCTTGGTCTTGACCAGATAATCGTAGACGCCGTGGCGCATCGCTTCGACCGCGATGCGCTCATCCCCCTGACCCGTGACCATGATGACCGGCAGTCCGGGGTGCTCCTGCTTGATCACCTGCAGCACCTCGAGCCCGGACATTTTGGGCAGGCTGTAGTCCAGGACCAGGGCATCGGCCGGCTCCTGCCGCAGCCGCGCCAGCCCCTCCTCCGGGTCATGAATGATCTGGACGGCGAAGGGCTGACCATGCCGCTTCAGGATCAGCTCCATCAGGTGCGCCTGCTCGGGATGGTCCTCGATGATCAGAATTTGATACTCGTGCTGCACAGCCCTCACTCCCCGGCAAGGGTCACCTGCCGGTGCAAAACCTGGGGCAAGGTGAATTTGATGACCGTGCCCTCGCCCGGAATGGATTCGGCCCAGACGCGTCCATGGTGCCGCTCGATGATGCGTTTGACGATGGTCAATCCCACCCCGGTGCTCTTGGCCCCGGCTGTAGCGTCGCGCGTGTAAAAGAGGTCAAAGACGCGCTCCAGATCCTCCGGCGCGATGCCGATGCCGTTGTCCTTGACGTAGAACTCGAAATCCTCATCTGTGGCATTGCAGCCCACTTCGATGCTGGGAATGGCGATCCCCTGCGTGAATTTCAGGGCGTTGGAGATGAGATTGGTGAAGACCTGGGTCATCTGTGTATGGTTGCAGATGATGCGCGGCAGCGTGGAATCGATGATCATGTTCACGGGCCGCTTTTCGATCAGCCCCGAAAGGGATTCGAGGGCGCTTTTGAGGATCTCAAAGGAATCCGCCTCCTGGAAAGGAAAGTCGCCGCTGCTCATGCGCGAGAGATCGAGCAGGTCAGCGATGAGGCGTTCCATCTGCTCGATGTTGCTGGACATGCGCTCCAGGTAGGTCGATGCGGCGGCAGGAAGATCGCCGCCCTGCTCTTCCAGCAGCAGGGTGGCATATCCCTTGAGGCTCTGCAGCGGCGCCTTGAGGTCGTGGGCGAGCGTGCGGATGAGGAGTTCGGCATCCTGTTGCGGCCCCTCCCGGCGCGCCGGGCGCCAGTCGCTGATGAAGGTGACGATCTGCTTGCCGGGCTCCTGGGTGCTGAGCGGCGAGGTGAGCGCCTGCACCTCCGGCAGCGTGCCGTGCGGGCCGACGACCTGTGCGGCCGCTGCGTGCGGCGGCCAGGCCGCGCCGTTTTCAAAGGCACGCTGCAGGCGGCAGAGGTCGGAAAAACGGGAGAGAAAGACCTGGCGCCGGTCGTACCCCGTCCAGTCGAGGAAGGCGCGGTTGACCTCCTCCAGCCGGTCCGCTTCGGGATCGATGACCACTGCCGGGTAGGGCAGGGCGTCGAGGATGGAGAGATATTTTTCGCGAAAACTGTTGAGGATCTCATGGGCCTGGCGCGAACGCTGCTCCCAATGGGCCCGTTCCATGGGAGCCACGAGGAGAAAGGCGCAGAGCTCGGCCAGGCGGATCTCTTCGGCCGTGAAGGGCCGTTCGGCCAGCCGGGCAAAATAGAGAGCGCCCAGCACCTGCTCGGGGGTAATGATCGGCACGATGAGTTCCTGGCTGACATCATGAACCAGGGGCTCCATGCAGTCCTGCCGGATCACCGTCTGCCGGCTGATCACCACCTCCTTGATCAGTGCATCCTGGTAAGGGATGGTGATCTCCTCCAGAGTCGGGATGGGCAGGATGTTGTAGGCGAACGAGGCCGTAAGGCATTCCCGGAGCTTGTCGTCATAAAAGATGAGGAAATAATCGGCGGGGATCATGCGCAGCAGCAAGGCGCGGGACTGGCGAAAGATTTCCGCCGGATCGGAGATCAGGGAGGCATGCGCCGCAAGAGAGTAGAAGCGATCTATATTTTCGTGCCCAGTAGTCGACATGCGGGGTATGTGTATGCGTTTTTACTCTTTAAACAGTTTTTTGGCCTCTTCCACCACGACCTCCACTGCCTGGTTCAGACTCATGGTCAGGGTTGCGCCGGAAGCGAACTTGTGGCCGCCGCCGCCGAACAGGGCCGCCAGGCCATTGATGGCGACGCGGCCTTTGGAACGAAAGCTGACCTTGGTGCTGCCCTCGCGTGTTTCAGTGAACATCAGGCTGACTTCGACCTTGGCGATGGTCCGCGGGAGTTCGGAAAATCCATCGGTCTCCCAAAGCCGGGCGCCGGTCTGACGGAGCAGCTCCTGCGAAAGGCTGAAATAGGCGAGCCGGTCCTCGCAGGCAAAATGCATCCGCTCGAGCAATCTGGCCATGAGAAGGGTGCGCTGCTTGGAGTTATTTTCATAGACCTGCTCGTAAATCGCCCGATAGTGCGCGCCCCGTTCGAGCAGGTCGGCGGCGATGCGGTGGGTGCGCGCGGTGGTGTTGGTGAACCGGAATGAACCGGTATCGGTCATGATACAGGTATACAAGGCATCGACGATCGGCGGCGCAAGCTCGGCGCCGGAGTCGAGCAGGAAATCATAGATGATCTCGCCGGTGGACGAGGCCTCCTGCACGCAGATATGCACCTCGCCCATCTGGTCGGTCGGGATGTGGTGATCGACGCAGGCCAAAGGGATGGCGTGGCGCCGCAAGGCCTCTCCCAGGTTGCGCAGCCGGCCCCAGTCGCTGATGTCGACGACCAGGCAACCCTCCAGTCCGGCCACAACAGCCTCATGCTCAGGTGCGGAATAGAGCGCAATCTCGCCCTGCGGATCGAGAAAATGGAAATACTCCGGCATGCTGTCGCAGTTGAGGAGCACCACCTCCTTGCCGATCCTGCGCAGATAGTGCGCCATGGCCATCTGGCTGCCGATGGCATCGCCATCGGGATTGATATGTGTTGTAACCAACAGCCTGTTCCGGTCCCGGATAAAATCACGCAGCGGCTGCCATTCTTTGCCGTGGATCATCAAAACCCTTTTATCTGCTGATGGGCCATGCTGCAGTTTTCCAGCTGATCTGCAGCTTCGATCGAAACCTCAAGGGATGCCAGGCCGCTCTGCAGCGGGAGGAGATACTCCTCGCACAGACTGTCGGCAAGTCCGTCGACGGGGTAGAGCGGCTGCCAGCCGCCGGCGTTGATGCTGACGCGCACATGGGCGATGGCGGAGGCGGCATCGCACACCCGGAAACGCAACACGACCCGGCCGGCCTCTTTTCCGGTGGTCACATTTTCGATGCGCGGGGCGGTGTTGTCGACCAGGAAGGCGGGGCTGACTTTTTCCGCCCGCAAGCCCTGATCGGGCGGCAGCGAAAGGCTGTCGCTGGCCTCGAGCCGCAGCAGGTAGTCGCCGTCGGCCATCTGGGTGGTATCCCAGCTGTACCAGACCTGGGCGATCGCGCCCGCGAGCCGGCGCCAGTGCTGATCCTCGACGCGGCGATACCAGAGCGCAAAAAGGAGTGGATCGCGGTTGGGATCATCGAACTGCCACACCGCGGTGCGGAAGCCCTTTTTATAGTCGCGCTTGGGTGGAGCAGGCGGCTCGATGATACCTTTCTCCGCGGCCCCGGGTTCCTGGCCCCCTTCAAAATAATCGCCCGGCGCCAGAAGCACCAGATCGTCAATCTCGGGCCGCCGGTTTTTCTGGGCATAGGAGAGCGTAACCTCGCGCAGCTCCGGGGCCTGCTCCCCGTTCTGCAGGATGCCGCGCCATTGCACGAACCGTGCCGGGGGACTGACGATGTGCGCGACGCCCGCCTCGCTGCGGGGAGCTTGCCATGCGCTCCAGCTCCCCTCCGGTTTGCGGGTGTTGCCGGAACGGGTCTCGAAGGCGACAGCGCCCTGACCGCGCCAGATCAGCGTGCCCCAGCTGCTCAGGGCGGCGGCATCGATGGTCGGCGATTCGCAGATGCCGCGGCGGGCCGGCGCAGCGACGCGATAGGCCACCCCCATATTCGAAGCGCCCAGAACAAGATCCCCCGCCGCAGTGCGATGCAGCGCTGAAATTTGCGAGGCAGCGATTTTCAGCAGCAGGGAAATCTCGCCCGCCTGATCGATGCGGTAAAGCCGGCCATCGCTGCCGGTTCCGGCGAGAAGGCCGCCCTCTGCGTCCGGAAGCAGGACCTGGACCTCGTCTCCGTCCACCGGCCATACTTGCCGGCCATAGCCATCGGCGTCGATGCGCACCAGCTGCGAGGTGGAGCCGGGGGGATTCTCCGCCGCCGGCAGCGGCGTTTCGGTGGCAGCACTGCTCTTGTCCGGTTCCTCGCTCTCCCCGTTGCCGGCCTGGGGCGCCGCGGTAACGGCGACCGGAGTGGGCAGGGGTGCCGGCGCGCCGGCACTCTGGATGGCCGCATAGAGCGTCCCGTCGCGAACTACCGCCAGACTGTGCACTTCTTCAACACCTGTATCGTACAGTACAAACGGTGCGCTGTTTTTGCGGATGCGATAGACCAGCCCCGGGCGGCTGCTGCCGGCATAGAGGGTCTCGCCGTCACGGGTGAGACAGCGCAGGTGCTCCGCCTCGCTCTCCATGACCACGCTGATCTGGCCGGCGGGATTGACGCAGAGCAACTGCGCCTTGCCGCCGGTGGCGACCCAGAGGTTGCCCTCCGCATCGCAGAGCATGTCCCAGATGTAGGCCTGGTTAGGTGTGCAGAAAAGCTGCGCTGTACCCGACCGGTCAAGGCGGTAGATGCGCCCCTGCGGCGAGGTGGCGATATAGAGGCTGCCGCGGCCGTCATGCGCAAGGGCATAGATCTCCGGCTCATCGGCGGTAAAGCAGAGCGAGGTATCCCCGCGGGCCGTGATCCTGTAAACCCGCCCCTGGTTACCTGTCGCCAGGTAGAGGGTGCCCTCAGGATCGCTGGCCATGTCCCAGATGTAGGGCTCGCCGGTATCGAGGAGGAGGCGAGTCAGCGGGGCGAGGGTGAGTCGGCCCGAGCTCTCGAGGGAGAGGTTTTCAAGTTTGCCGGGGATAAAATCGGCGAAGGTTTTCCAGGTGTGCAAGAGGGGGCCCGCCGCCGCGGCTGGTCGGCCGAAGCCGAGGGCTGCAAGCATCACAACGGCCAGAAGAGGCCGGGAGAGAACTCTAGTCTTCATCTTTATTCCAGAAATTGCAGGTCAGAATTGGCCTGGTTGGCCTCCGGCGCGCCCTGCCTGGGCTGCGCGACGCGCACGCTCAGGCGTTTCATGCCGGTGATTTCATATCCCGTGGGAATCACCCATTCGGCGAGGACGCGGTCGCGCAAATAGCGCTCGTTGCCGCGGCCGCTCATGGTCGCGAGGACCGACGGGGGCAAGCCGGTGAGCTCCGCGCCATCGACGGCCATGCCGGGGGCGGCTTCACGGATCTGGACGTAGAGGTTGTCACTGGTGCGGCGCTGTTCGAGGAGTGTGCACAGCCGGGCGAAGGAATCGGGGCGGTACTTGTCCGGATTGCTCGCCACTTCGGCCTGGATCAGGCCGGCGGCGCCGGCGGCGATGACGCTCAAACTGCGCGCCTGCAGATATCGCGGCAGGCAGATGCATTGGTGAAACTTGATCTCCCGGCCATCGCTCCGCCGCAGGGTCATGGCGAGGTGCAGGGAATCTCCGGGATCGACCTCGAGCCGGTCCTGGCGGATGCCGGTGATCGCGGCAATGCGTTCACCTGGCGCGATCTCTGCCGTGACGGCGATGGCGCGGACGGGCGGCGGATCGAACTGGTTGACGGTCAGGGCGCCGAGGCTCATGGCAATCAGATCCACCGCTTCACCGATCTCGCTGCCGGCGCCGAGAAAACCCAGCCGCTCCTGGTAGGAGAAAAAATCGCCCACTTTGAGCTTCCGGCCGTCGGCCAGATCGATGGTGCAGTGCAGCCGCACCGTCGCGGGCTCAGCGCCTTGCTTGCCGGCCACCAGGGCCTGAAACAACACCGTGCGCAGGAAAAAGGGGGTCAGGTTGCGCAAGGCCGGATCATCGGCCAGCTCAAAATGGAAGACGCGACTGTTCTCCGGCCCCTTGAGGTCGACACGCACCGGGATCCAGGCCGGCGGGAGTCCGATCTGGCCGTAGATCCCGCTGAGCCGGTCCTGGCGGATGGTGCCGATGACCTCCAGCGAACGCGCCAGCTTGCTCGAACCCATCAGGCTGGGCAGCGTCGCCAGGATCCGGCTGCGCGCCATCGGCATCTGGATCGGGCCGAGATTGAAGAGATAGTGGCCGAAGGCGAGGATTTGATCACCGTCGACCGCGGTGACTGTCCCGGTCATGTCCATGCTGAAATCGCCGCGCACAAAAACCTGGGAAACCGCGCTGCCGGGTTCCAGCACGGCCGCGGGTGCAGCCGCGGCCGCCGTAGCGGCTGGGGCCGGGGCTCCCCCGGCCATTGGCGCGAACCCCAGGCTGGCCCAAAGCGGCGCAGCGGCAGCCATACTCTGTTCCGAGAATCCCGAGAACAACAGCGGCGCATCGATGCGCCGCATCGCCAGGCGCGACTCCGGGGCAGGCAGCAGCGGGGCCAGCAGCCGCGTCCAGAACTCGCTCTCCGCACCGAGGAATACCGCGCGCAGGTAGGTCTGGCCGGCAGGAGCGGTTCCCGGCCGCGCCGGCACGCGCTCCGTCTCAAAGTCGCGCGCCTGCATCATCGCGGCGATGGGGGTCACACCGGCGATCGGCTCCTTCTGGAACTCGACAAAACGCAGCGCCAGTGCTCCAGCCAGCCGGCCGTTGAAATAGATGGGGCTGCCGCTCATGCCGGCGACCACACCGGTTTGCTCCACCTTCGCGCCGGTCAGGCGAATGATGATCAGATCCTGCTGCGGATAAAAGTTGTCGACCACATCAAGGACGACCACGCCGAAGCTGTCGATTTGCTCCCCCTGAAAGACCGTCTTGCCAAAACCGGTCATGCCCGGCTTGATCTCCGCCACCGCGATGGTCTCCAGCTGCCACGCCCTGGAGGCAGCGCCCACTCCCGCCTGGAAGAGCAGCAGGAGCACGGGCAGGATGGCTGAATAACGCAGTTTCATGAGAGAGACGAGGCCTTTCCAGGGAAAAGGGGATACGGAAGAATAGGGATTAGGGCGTGGCGCCGGGTGCTTTAGAGATCGCCACGCATCGGCCGGATGACGACCTCCTCCATCATCGCCGATTCCCCCGTGAGCAGGATGGCGGTGACCGCCTGAGCGATCTCTTCTGCGGGCATCATCCGGGTGTTGTCAACGGCGGCCTCGCCCCAGATCAGGGTATCGGTCGCCCCGGGCATCAGCGCCGTCACCCGGATGCCGTGCTGGCGCGCTTCCATGCGCAGCACATCCGTAAAGCCGAGCAAGCCATACTTGGAAGCACAGTAGGCCGCGTTATTGTAGTACGGGGTCCGGCCCGCCACCGAGACCATATTGATGATGTGGCCGGATTTGCGTTCGATCATGCCGGGCAGCACCGCCTGGGCACAGAGGAAGGCGCCCTTGACGTTGGTCTCCATCATCGTGTCCCAGTCGCTCTCGCTGGTATCGACAATCTTGTTGAACACTGCCACGCCGGCATTATTGATCAGCACCTCGAGCGGGCCGTGGGTCCGCTCGACGGCGACGACCACCCGCCGGACCTGATCGGCGTGACGGACATCGCAAGGCATCGCGACCGCCTGGCCGCCCTGGTTGGTGATCTCCTGCGCGACCGCCTCGATATCCGAAATGGTGCGCGCCGAGAGGATGATATGGGCCCCATGTGCCGCCAGGGAAAGGGCGACGGAGCGGCCGATGCCACGGCCGGCGCCGGTAATCCAGACGATTTTGTCTTTTAATTCCAGTTGCGACATACTACTCCCACGATTTGATCAGGTTGAGAAATTCCATCCGCGTGGCGCGGTCGTTTTTAAACTCGCCGAGCATGGCGCTCGAGGTGACAAAACTGTTCTGTTTCTCCACCCCGCGCATCATCATACACAAATGTTTGCCCTCCAGGACCACGGCGACGCCATAGGGATCGAGCACCTGCATCAGGGTCCGGGCGATCTGGTTGGTCAGCCGCTCCTGCACCTGCAGGCGCCGTGAATACATATCCACCAGCCGCGGGACCTTGCTCAGGCCGATGATCTTGCCTTTCGGGAGGTAGGCTACATGCGCCCTGCCGAAAAAGGGCAGCAGGTGATGCTCGCACAAGCTGTAGAACTCGATATTGCGCACCACCACCATCTCCTCACATTCCTCATTGAAGATGGCCTCATTGAGCAGCGCAGTGAGGTCTTGCTCGTACCCTCGCGTCAGGTAATGCAGGGCCTCATTGACCCGTGCGGGGGTGCGCAACAGTCCTTCCCGCTGCGGATCTTCGCCCAGATCTCCCAGCAATTGTTGGATCAGCGGTTGAATGCTTTTAGCCACGTGCGCTTCCTTCTCTGGCATCAGGCCCGCACCGGCGTCTACTCGCCTCGGTAGACGGCCAGATTGCGCGGCGTCTCATACAGTTTCAGTTCATAGAGCCGGCAGCCGGTGAAACACCCCTGCAGCCGCGCCCAAAAGGCAACAACCAGGTTTTCCGCCGTGGGGACAAGGCCGCGCATAAAGTCGACATCAAAATTGAGGTGCTTGTGATCCACCTGGCTGATCACCTCGCGTTCGACGATGGCCTTGAGTTCGCCCAGATCGATCACCATGCCGGTCACGGGATCGGGTTCGCCCGCTACGGTCACTTCCAGCTCATAGTTATGCCCATGCCCCATGGGATTGTTGCAGGCTCCGAATACAACTTGATTCTCTTCGGCGGAAAGGAGATCGCTGTGCAGGCGGTGCGCAGCGTTGAAGTGCAGGTGACGGGTGATGTAGACAAGCGACATGATGATCTCCCCGCGCTGAACGTAACCGCATGGAATCCAGCAGACCGTATCAGCTTGTTCCAGTGTTATAATACAAAAACTCTCGCATTGAAGCAAACTGATTTTTTCGTCGGCCGGGCGTACCACATGCCCCGGCAGCGCGGCTCTCAGCCGCAGACGGCCCCGACGATCCGCATAAAGTTTTCCCAGCTGATCGCCTCGACCTCGTCCAGGGAGTAATCCCGCGCCAGGAGCCCCTGCTGGATCGATCGCATGCTGCTGCAATCCGTAACCCCGGCGGGCAGGATCGGTACGCCGTCGAAATCAGAGCCAAAGGCCACATATTCGGCGCCGATCAGCTCCGTGATGTAAAGAATGTGATCGTAATAGCGCTCCAGCGGCAGCAGCTGATCGCCCATGGCGGCGGCGAATTTGCGGCTGAATTCAGGGAAAAGTCGGCCGATTTTGACCAGATCCATGCCAGCCTCCCGCTCCATCTTGCCCAGTTCGGTGAAGAGGTCGCCGGCAGTGGCGGTGATCTGCTGGTTATAGGTGCCGTCGAGAAAACCGGGGTAAAGATTCACCCCCACCAGCCCCCCCGAATAGGCCAGCCCGGCGATCAGTTCGTCCGGAAGGTTGCGCGCGGCGGGACAGAGGGTTTTGGCGCAGGAGTGCGAGGCGATGACCGGCTTGCGGCTGGACTTGAGCACCTCCTCCACCGTTGTATCGTGGCTGTGGGAGACGTCGATAATGATCCCCAGATCGTCCATGGCCTGAATCACATCATGACCAAACGCACTCAGCCCGGAAAAAGCCGGGGAAGCGTCGTTGGAGCTGATCGCCCATTCATTGCTCTCGGCATGGATGATCGTCATCAGCCGCACACCGAGACGGTGCAGTTTTTCGAGGTTGCCCAGTTCCGCATCGATGGCGTTGCCGTTCTCCACCGCGATCATGGCCGCAATCTTGCCTTGCTCGCGGGCAGCCCGGATCTCCGCCAACGAAAGGCACAGGGCCATCTCCTCATGCCGCGCCAACTCCGCCTTGAGATGCAGGATCAGCTTTTCCGCAATGGCATAAGCGCTGCCCTTGGGAATGGCCGGCGGAATGTAACAGGCGAAAACCTCAAGTCCGATGCCACCCTTGATCATGGCGGGCAGATTGACCTGCATCCCGGCGTCGGTCAATCCGGAACCGAGGAGCAGATTGGTGGCGGTGTCACAGTGCAGATCGCAGATCGGGATGGTTGAGCCCGCTGGCATCATTTCAACTTCTCCTTAAAGAGAGCATTCAGGATGGCACATTTCATCGGGGCCGGCGCGACGCGGCCGGCCAGCTTCTCTGCTGGAGTGCGGGCGCCGCAAGGTCCGGCCGGTCGGCTGCGCTGGCGCCCGCCTCTCCACTGCAGTGGCTTACTCCAGCTGGGCTGTGCAATGGGCGCAGCGTTTCGCCTTGAGTGGAATGGTTGAAAGGCACTGTGGGCATTCCTTGGTGGTCACTTCCGCCGGAGCTTCCTGCTTCTTCCTCAGGCGGTTGAGGCCGCGAATGAGGAAAAAGATCGCCAGAGCGACGATCAAAAAGTTGATGATGGCGTTGAGAAAGACACCATAGTTCAGGCTGACGGCGCCCGCGGCCTTGGCTGCGGCCAGACTGGCGTACGGCCCGGCGGTCGCGCCTTCCTTGAGGACCACAAAGAGGTTCGAAAAATCGACATTACCGAGAAGCAGTCCGATGGGCGGCATCAGGACATCGGTCACCAGCGAGCCGACGATCGTGCCGAAGGCCGCGCCGATGATGATACCGACCGCCATGTCGACGACGTTGCCGCGCAGGGCAAACTCTTTGAATTCCTTAAACATGTTCGATTCTCCTTTCGTTGCGAAACAGTGCTCGCCTCCACCCTCTGCCCCGTGATCCGGCGGTCAGTTCAACACCTGATCGCCGGCGTGGATGAAAGGGGATTTGGGTACGCCCTCCAGAGCCTTCCGGGCCAGGCTCCGCGCCCAGGCGGTCCCCCGCCCCATTTCCGTTTCTGACAGTTCCCTTGAGCGTCGGTTGAGATAAAAGCTGACCGGCCGCGTGAGCTGTTTGCCGCCCAGCGCCTGCAGCCGGCGCCAGACCAGATGGGCAGACCTCTCTCCTTGCCAAAAAAAGTGGCGTTTGTAGCGGATCTCAAAGATCCCGACACGCACCCCGTGCAGAATCCGTGGCGGCAATTTGAAGGCCCAGGCGAGGGTGGCATCAGGCTGATGGTGACGGTGGTGCGGGCAGCCGATGATCAGCAGGTCGACACCGTGGGGCGCACCGGCCTCCTCGATGGGCAGCAGCCGCACCCGATGTTCCCGGGCCAGCTCGCGGGCGATCAGCTGCGCCAGCGCGGCGGTATTACCCAGCTTGGATTCGTATACCACCCAGATCAGCATGCCCTGTTCCCGACTCGGAGTGCGGTCCGTTGCACAGGCGGAGTATGTTCCGCCTTACCCAGGTTGTCGATGGCGGTCGAATCGGCCCGCGCGGGCGGGATGCAGGCAGTGCCCGCATCGCCTCAGCGGACAAATTCGATCACTCCTTCACAAAGCCAGTTGGCCACCGCCTGACGATTGTCGGCGATGATGAATCGGTCCTGATCCTTCTTGTTTTTAATATTCCCCAGCTCGATATAGACGGCGGTGGGCTTGGCCTGGCTGAGCACATGCAGATCGCGCGTCGAGATGCTGCCCTCATACCCCCGTCCCGGCTGATTGAGGGCATACTTCTCGTCCACCTTGGCGAGCAGGGTTCGGGCCAGTTTTTTGCTGGCCGGGTTATTGGCTTGATAATAGTAAAAGATATCGATACGCTGGCCGCGCGACCGCGAATCGAGATGAATGGTCACCATCAGCTGCTGGCGCGCCCGTTTCCGGTACCGATCATACAGGCTGTTGACAATATCCACCCGATCGCTCAGACGGCGCAGCTGCTCCCGGTCGATCGGCACATGGCCGAGATAATATTCATGGTCGTCATACCTGAGGATGGCCTCATCGCGGATGCCGTCGTCTTCATCCTGCACCAGCATATAGACGCTCGCGCCGTGTTCGAGCAGGCGCCGCGCCAGCCGCAGCGTAATGTCGTAGGCGTATTCGTCCTCATAGAGCCGGTCTCGCCCGCGCAGGCCCATCGCGCCGGGATCGGGGCCGCCATGGCCGGGATCGAGATAGAGGATGCACCCCTTGAGCGCCTGATCGATCTGCTCCACCGACTGATAGCGCGGGCCGAAGATGCTAAAACTCGCCGGTTCGGCGGCCGCCCGGGCTTCCGGCATCCAGTCCGCCGGCACCCAGAACTCCCTGCTGATCTTGTAGGGACTTTTTTGTACGCCAGCAGCATACAAGGAGGTGTTATACTCCTCGATCTGGCGCGCCAACTCCCGATCCTTGATCCCCAGCGAAGTGCGGATGCTCGTTCCGTCATAATAGATCCTGTAGATCGGCAGCTGGTACTCCAGGCCCAGCCGCAGATATTCCCCGCCGCGGATCAGATCGCTGTTCAGGGCCCAAAAGCGGGCGATCGACTCGCGGCTGACCGGCAGCCGGTAACGCTTCAGCAGGGTATAGACGCCGTCACTCTTGCCCGGCGCGACGGAAACATACTCCTGGGCCCGCACCGCCATCCCGAAGCCCAGGATCCATAACAGAATAGAAAAACCGATTCTCCGCACTGCCATTGCCCTCGCCACAGTTCCAACCGCCCGTTATTCGATCACGATCGTCTTGGGATCAAAATCCGCCTCAGGATAGGCCATATTCAAACGCTGCAGCGTCTCGATGATCACTGAACCCACCACCAGGTTGCGGTACCACTTGCGGTTGGCCGGCACGACATACCAGGGCGCCCATTCGGTGCTGGTCTTGCTGATCGCTTCCTCGTAGGCTTTCATATACTGGTTCCAGAGATCGCGTTCCTTGAGGTCGCCCACGTTAAATTTCCAGCGTTTTTCGGGATCATCGCGGCGCTCCTCCAGACGCACCTTTTGCTCATCCTTGTCAATGTGCAGAAAAAACTTGAGGATGGTCGTTCCCTCCAGGGCGAGCATTTTTTCAAACGCATTAATCTGGTCAAAGCGTTTGGCCCAAACCTCTTTGGGGACCAGCCCATGCACGCGCACGATCAGCACATCCTCATAATGACTGCGATTGAAGATGACCATCTCCCCTTTGCCCGGGGTTTGCGGATGGATTCGCCAGAGATAATCATGGGCCAGCTCGGTGGGCGTAGGTGTTTTGAAACTGGCGACGCGCACACCCTGGGGATTGACACCCTCGAAAACGTGACGGATGATGCCATCCTTGCCGCCCGTATCCATCGCCTGCAATACCACCAGAACCCGATGCTTCTGCTCGGCATAGAGCAGCTCCTGCAGCTTTTCGAGCCGGGTGTTGAGCTTGAGCAATTCCTCCTTGCCTGCACTCTTGCCTTCGGGGAAAAGGGCGTCCTCGTTGGGGTTCACCTCCTTGAGCCGGAGTTTCCGTCCAGGTTCCACCCGGTACCGTTCCATGCTTTCCTCGCGCTTGTTGCTGCTCTTTTCACTCATTGGCATTCTCCTCTCCGGAGGCCCGGTTTGTTACATCATGTCCTTTGGTGCTGCGGTTTCTCCCGCTCAGGAGAGCCCGGTGATCTTGCCCGTCTCGGTATCGATATCGACATCGAGAAATCCCGGCCGCGTCGGCAGGCCCGGCATTGTCCGCATTTGCCCGCACAGGGGATAAAGAAAGCCCGCGCCTACCGAGGCCTTGAGATCGGTCACGGGCAGCCGCCAGCCGGTGGGAACCCCCTTGAGCGCTGGATCGTGACTGAGCGACAGGTGGGTTTTGGCCATGCAGATGGGCAGATGGCTGAGGCCCAGCCGGGTGTAATAATCGATGGTGCGATCCACGTCCGGGGTAAAATCGACCCCCTCGGCGCCATAAACGCGGGTGGCGATCGTCTGGATTTTCTTCTTGATCGGCCACTCCAGCGGATAGAGGAATTTGAAATCGTTCTCCCCCGCGGCCGCGGCGCAAACCGCCTCGGCCAGTTCGATGATCCCGGCGCCGCCGCGCGCATAGTGATCGCAGACGTAGGCCCCCAGGGCCCCGGCGGCCAGGGCGGCGCGCTTGACGGCGGCCAGTTCTTCGGGTGTATCGTCCGGAAAGGTATTGATCGCCACGAGGGCCGGAATACCGAATTGCCGGGCGATGTCGATGCTCTTGGCGAGATTGCTGCAGCCCGCTTCGACCAGGGCCGGGTTGGATTGAGCATACACGGGATCGAGCGGTTTGCCGGCGACCACCGTCGGCCCGCCGCCGTGCATCTTGAGGGCACGGATGCTGGCGACGATGACCGCGGCATCCGGCTTCAAGCCGGAATAGCGGCATTTGATATTGACGAATTTTTCCAGGCCGATGTCGGCGCCGAATCCCGCTTCGGTCACCACATAATCGGCGAGCTTGAGCGCGATCCGATCCGCCAGGATCGACGAGCTGCCATGGGCAATATTGGCAAAGGGACCGGCATGGACAAAAGCCGGCGTGCCCTCCAGGGTCTGCATGAGGTTGGGCATGATCGCATCTTTCAGCAGCGCCGCCATCGCCCCGGCCGCGCCGATATCTTCGGCGGTGATCGGTTCGTACAGCCGGCTGCGGGCGACCACCATCCGGCCGAGACGCTCGCGCAGATCCTTCAGACCGGTGGTCAGGGCGAGCACGGCCATCACCTCGCTCGCCACCGCAATATCATATCCGCTCATGCGCGCCTGGCCGCTCTCCTCCTCACCCAGACCGATCTGGATACGCCGCAACAGCCGGTCGTTGACATCCACCACCCGCTTCCAGGTGATGCGCTCGGGGTCGATGTCCAGACGGAAGATGCGCCGCATCTCTTCCTCGGAGAGATCCTCGAGCCGCTGCGCCTGAATGCCCAGCCGCTCCATCCGGCGCCGCTGCGAGAGGGCAAATTCGCCCCGTTTGCAAAGCATCCGCGCCAGTTTGACATCATCGCTGCGCTCGCTCTCGTGCAGCATGCGCGCGTCGATCGCCGCGGCCAGCAGGTTGTTGGCCGCGGTTATGGCATGGATATCCCCGGTGAGATGGAGATTGAAATCCTCCATCGGGACGATCTGGCTGTAGCCGCCGCCGGCAGCGCCGCCCTTGATGCTGAAGGTCGGCCCTTGCGAGGGCTGACGGATGCACGTAAAGACCCGCTGCCGTAGATGGGCGCCCAGGGCTTGCGAGAGCCCCAGGGTGGTCGTGGTCTTGCCCTCTCCCAGCGGCGTCGGTGTTGTCGCGGTTACGACAATATATTTGCCATTGGGGCGTGCCGCGAGCCGCTCGAGGATCGACAGACGCACCTTGGCCTTGTATTCTCCGTACAGCTCCAGTTCGCCGGGGAGGATGCCGGCCTCCCGCGCCATATGGCCGATCTTTTTCATCTGCGCCGCCTGGGCGATGGCGATATCGCTCGGGACCGGCTTGAGTGGATGCAACCGGATGGGTTTATAAGGGGCTTTTTGCATGCGCTTGGCCTCGTGCAGTCGCTCTGTTCGCTTCCTGACCTCTCCTCATACTACCACGCTTCAATGTAAGATATTATTATTTGCTATTCTACATTTTTTTGCAGGCGAAACGCAATAATTGACCAGCTGGTAAAATCCTGCGCCAGGCCGAGAATTCGCTTGACTCTTGGACTAAATATCTGTAATTTATAATATAATGTCAATAATTACGCTCGATACGGAGACCCCATGCCCACCCTTACCGGCGCTCAACGGCGTTTTCTGCGCGGCCGCGCCAATACCCTCAAACCGTGCGTCCAGATCGGTAAAAACGGCCTTTCCGCGGAGGTGATGGCCGCCGTCGATGCGGCTCTGACCGACCATGAACTGATCAAGGTGCGGTTTCTCGAACTCAAGGAGGAGCGCAAAGAGCTCGCCGCCGACATCGCCCGGCAAACTCAGAGCGAACTGGCCGGCATCATCGGCCATGTAGCCATCCTGTTCAGGCAGAACACCCTGCCCGAACAGCGCAAGTTAACGCTTCCGGTCACACCGGAGTGAGAGACCAGGCCTTTGCCGCACCGCCGTCCGGCGCGGAGCGGTGACCGGCGCATGCATTCGCCGCTCAATATCTCCTATCCCAATACCATTCAGGATCATCATGGCACTCAACCTTTTTCTTGTCTTCCTTCTTCTTCTCGCCAACGGCCTGCTCGTCATGTCCGAGATGGCCGTGGTTTCGGTGCGCAAAACCCGGCTGCAGCAGCTGGCCAACGAGGGCCATCCCCGGGCGCTGTCGGTGCTCAAGCTGCTCGATAATCCGACCCGGTTCCTCTCCACGGTCCAGGTCTTTGTCACCCTGATCGGCATCATGGCCGGTGCCGTCGGCGGCGCCAAATTCACCGCAGAGCTGGCCCTTTGGCTGCAGCAGTTCGTAGCCATCGCCAAATACAGCGAAACACTGGCCTTCGTACTCGTCGTGCTCGGCATCAGCTTTCTCACCCTGATCCTGGGCGAGTTGGTCCCGAAACAGGTGGCCTTGCATAATCCGGAACGGATCGCCGGTGCCCTGACGCCCTCCATGCAGCGGCTGGCCAAAATTGCCTGGCCGGCGGTGGCCCTCCTCACCTGGTCCACCGACGCCATCCTTCATCTCTTTGGCATCAGCAAAGCCGCGGAGCAGCCGGTTTCGGAAGAAGAGATCAAGGTGATGATCGACCAGGGTATCGAGGCCGGGATGTTCGAGGAGGCTGAACGCGACATGATCGAAAGCGTCTTCAGCCTCGCCGACAAGCGCGCCGGAGCCCTGATGACGCCGCGCACCGATGTTGTCTGGCTCTCGACCGGCGAAACCGCCGTGGAAACCTACAAAAAGATCCTCGAAAGCGAGCACTCCCGCTTTCCCGTGTGCGAAGGCAACCTCGATGAGGTGATCGGCGTGGTGCGCGCCAAGGATCTGCTCGAAAATGCGATCTCCGACAAGGAGATCGATCTGCGCAAGCATATGCTGCCGGCGCTCTATGTGCCCGAAAGCGCCATGGCCCTCAACGTCCTCGAAACCTTCAAAAAGCAGCGGCAGCATATCGCCATCGTCGTCGACGAGTATGGCGTCATGCAGGGGATTGTCACCATCTTCGACATTCTTGAGGCCATCGTCGGCGATATTCCCTCACTCGATGAAACCGAAGCCCGGCCGGGACTGCAAAAACGGCTTGACGGCTCCTACCTGATCGACGGTCTCTATTATATGGAGGAATTCAAGGAATTCTTCGAGATCGATGAATTGCCGGAGGAGAGCAGCTACCAGACCCTGGGCGGTTTCGTCCTCATGCACCTTGGCCGCATACCGGTGGCCACCGACTTTTTCGAATGGAGCAAATGGCGCTTCGAGGTGATGGATATGGACGGCATCCGGGTCGACAAGGTGCTCGTCACTCCGCTGGAAAAAGTCAGCCCGCCGCCCGCCGGCGAGGAACTTACGCAGCCATCGTCCTAGAGAAGGAATGCATCGATGACTACATTTCGCACCATTGAGATGATCGCCCGCAGCATGCCGACCCTGGAGGGCGCGGGCGTCCGCCTGCAAAGGGCTTTCGGCTTTTCCGAAGCGCCCAATCTCGATCCCTTCCTTCTGCTCGACCATTTCGGTTCAAAGAACCCGGATGATTATCTGGCGGGTTTTCCCTGGCATCCGCATCGGGGCATCGAGACCGTCACCTATCTGCTCACCGGAGCGGTCGAACACGGGGACAGCCTCGGCAACACCGGAGTTATCCGCAGCGGCGAGGTGCAATGGATGACCGCCGGCAGCGGCATCATCCATCAGGAGATGCCCCAGCACGTCGACGAGCCTCTGCTCGGCTTCCAGCTTTGGGTCAACCTCCCGGCAGCGCAGAAAATGATGCCCCCGCGCTACAACAGCCTCCTCGGCGACCAGATCCCTGCGGTCGAGCTCGAACCTGGGATCAACGCCCGGGTGATCAGCGGCACCCTGGCGGGCGTTCAGGGTCCGATGCGCGACCTGATCGTCGATGTGGGCTATTATGATTTGACCCTGGCTCCGGGGGCCCGGATCGGGCTGCCCATTCCCGCCGGCCATCGCGCCTTCGCCTATCTCTTCGCCGGCAGCGGCGCCTTCGATGCCACTGCGGAGCAGAGGGTGGAGAGCAGCCACCTCGTGGTTTTCTCCGATGCAGGTCAGGCCATCCAGATCCGTGCCGGCGAGGAGGGTATGCGCTTTCTGCTCGCCCATGGCCACCCCCTCAATGAACCGGTCGCGTGGCGCGGCCCGATCGTGATGAATACCGATGAGGAGCTGCGTACTGCCTTCGCCGAATTTCGCGCCGGCACCTTCATCAAGCACCAGCCGGACTGAGAGGCGCTCAAGCCGGCAGAGGGGCACACCGGTTCCAGTCGCGCGGTTGCCCCTCCCCCTTTCTGCCGCAATGGCCGTCCCGGACGCAAAATTTCCTGAAACCCCGGTCCATATGCCGCCGTATGAAAATTACCAAATCACCAGGCGGGAGCATCGAGCGCCGGAGCGTCCATGAAAAAGCCTTTCATTCGCGTTATTCTCTGCACCATCGCGTTGGTCACTGTGGCCTGGGGTCAGGGGAAAATCCTGCAGGTACGGACGGCCGCTCAGCCGATCGTCATCGACGGCATCGTCGAACCCGCCTGGAACAGCGCCGATTCGGCCGGCGGATTTTTTCAGCTGCAGCCTTATTACAGCCGTCCTCCGCTGCACCAGACCGTCGCCCGGCTCCTCACCGACGCCGAAAACCTCTATTGCCTGATCCTCTGCCAGGACGATCCCGCGCATATCCAGCACAACACCGGCAAGCTCGACGACTTTACCGGTGACGTCGTCTCCCTGATGATCGACACCTTTGGCGACCAGAGCTCGGCCTACAAATTTGCCGTCTCGGCCGGGGGCAGCCGCTCCGACTGCCGCCTGCTCGACGACGCCCGCAACCGCGATTACAGCTGGGATGGCGTCTGGTTCTCCGCCAGCCGCATCTATGACTGGGGTTGGGCCGTCGAGATGCAAATCCCCTACCGGTCGATCCAGTACGACGAAAAGCTGCACCAATGGGGCCTCGATTTCGACCGCTGGAGTGAAATCGGCAAGGAAGACCTCTACTGGAATGCCTATGAGCAGAACGAGGGCCAGCGCATCTCCAAATTCGGCCGCCTCGTCTTTCTCGACAATCAGCCTTCAGTAAAAGGCCTCAATCTCGAAATCTATCCTGTCGGCCTGACCAAAGCCGAACAACAGCCCGGAGACGGCTGGAACCTCTCTCCGAACGCCGGCGTCGACCTTTTTTACAATCCCTCGCAGCGGCTCACCCTGCAGTTCACCGCCAATCCCGATTTTGCCCAGATCGAGGCCGATCCCTACGAATTCAATATCTCCCGTTATGAATCCTATTTCTCCGAGCGCCGCCCCTTCTTCACTCAGGGCAATGAGGTCTTTATGCCATCTGGCAAGCAGCGGAGCACCGGTTTCTATTCGCCGCTGGAACTCTTTTATTCGCGCCGCATCGGCCGCAAACTTCCGGACGGCCGGGAGGTGCCACTGCTGGCCGGCAGCAAGATCTTCGGGCGTCTGAACGAATGGGAATATGGAGGATTTTTTGCCGCCACCGGGGAAAAAGAGTATCACGACGACGGCGCGGCATTGACCGAACCCTCCGCCCTGTTCAGTTCGCTGCGCCTGAAAAAACAGATCATGGGCAATTCCTCGGTCGGACTGCTCTATGTGGGCAAGAACACGCCGGAGGATAAAAACGGCGTCATCGACCTGGATGGCGCCTTCCGCGCTTCCGATTGGCAGTTCTCCTATCAGGCAGCGCGCTCCTACCGCAACGGGCAAGGCGACTATGCGGGCTCATTTTGCCTCTGGGTCCCGAAGGAACATTATCTGCTCGGTGTGCGCTCCCGGTATGTCGGGGAAAAGTTCGATATTCAGGAGGTGGGTTTCGTTCCCTGGAAAGGCACCTGGAATGCCACCCTCTTGGGCGGTCCGCTCTGGCTCCCGCAATCGGGAGCGGTCAGCCAGGTGCTCATCTATGGCGGCGGCGTCCTCGACTATGAAAAGATCGATACCTTCACCGACCGCATGGCTTTGGTGGGCTACAACATGCAGTTCCGCAATAACTGGGGCTTCGAGATCAACTTTACCACCGGCCGCTCGCGCGACATGGGCATCACCTACAATTCTCACGAAGCCACGCTCTCTTCGTGGTTGGGCATCTCACCCCGATGGGAAGCCCATTTGAACGGCGGCTATTCCCGCACCTATAATTTCAACCGCGGCTGGCTGGCGAGCTACACCTGGGTGGGCAGCGAGATCGACTGGAAACTCCTCAAGGTCTTCACCCTCGGAACCTCCGCGGACCTCTATGGCGAAGGCAATCCCGCAGGCCATCTGGAGGAGGTGACCTTTAACGCGCGGCCCTACTGCAGCTGGACCCCGGTCAATAATCTCAATCTGCGCCTCTATGTCGACAACCTTTATCTGCGTTCAAGCGGTCATCTCGAACAGGTGATCGGCGGATTCCTCTTCTCCTATAACTTCCGCCCGAAGAGCTGGATCTATTTCGCCCTCAACGAGGTCCAGGATCGCAGCGACGAATTCGACCGGGAGAACCACCTCCTCCCCAACCGCCTGCACATGATCAATCGCATCAATGTGGTCAAGCTGAAATACCTCTTTTATTTCTGAACTTGGCTTTGGCCGCTATTCGCCTAAATGCGCTCAGCCGAACGCTTGCCAAAATTCACCGAAACCTGTCGAAGTCCGGTTTAAAAGCCTGAAAGAGGATGATTTTCTCGATTTTTTTTAACCCTGGCAAAATCAAATTTCAACTCCCATCAACTACCAACTATCAGTTTTCCCCTTGGCGATCTGATAGCTTAGAAAGCTGCCCCCAAAACAGCTCCTTGCTCCATAAATCAAGCGAAGGCTGTTCCGCCACCCGCACGAAATGCCGGACATCTTCTATGGCTTGTTTCCAGTTTATTGCGGTGATTTTCCGTTCCAGCTCATTCAACAGCCACGCCTTGTCAATCATGATGGATTGGTCTTGCCATGGGCCAAGTTGATTGATTGCCGAAGTCAGAAAATCATAATTGATGCCGGTGCGATTGCTGGTGTACCAGATGAAATCGTACCAGTCCCTTCCCTTGATATACTCACGGCAAAGCAGGGCGTGAATTTTTCCCGCGAACAAACTGGGTCTGTCCTGCACGGCCACGGACGAAACAAACGGGAAATCCAGATATTTCAACTCGTGACCGCTACCCGATGGTGGGTTGGTGTCCACTTCCAATTTGATTCTGATTTTCTTCGACGGGTTGGTCTGATTGGCGTGACGTAGTGCGATCACTTTGCCGAGAGAGTCGTCTTTTAGAAACGCCTTTTTTACCGTCGCACCGACCCGGTCGCGGTCGGTTATTTCAATGTTGTATCCATACGCCGCCAGTTCATCGGTCAGATGTTTGATGTGGTCTTTCAATTGGAAATCGGGATCAACAGCTCTCAGGATAAAATCCATATCTTCGGAAAAGCGGTTCAGACCGTAGAAAATACGCAGGCAGGTTCCGCCCTGGAACAGCGCATGTTTAAAAAAGTCGCCCCGGCCAAGAGCGGCCAGCACCACTTCCTGCGTAATCTCGCGAATGGCCTGTTGCTCCTCAACATCCGATTTACAGTTATAGTTCAACAGACGCTGCTGGATCATTTGTACGCTCATGATTTCACCTCACCAAGCCAGCCGGTCAAAAAACGTATCACCCGGCCATTGCTGTAATTGCTCAATAACGCATCAAGTTTTTCCGCCGTAACATAGGCCAGTTCATCCTCATCGATTCGCAGGCTGCCGATAGGCTCATCAATTCCCGTCCAGTTCAACCGGTGGACATAAAGATAGTCTGCCAGCGATTTAGCGGGTGAGGCCATGAAAAAAACATTGCCGTTTTCATCTTTGCCGCGTTCAACGCCAAGGTAGAACATATGCTGTGGAACACGCTTGTAGCTGAATACCCCTAGTGGCGTCTCGAATTCCTTACTATTGCTAAAGCTCACGCAAGTACAGGCGTAGACCGCCTCTGGAATCCAGCCGTGGTGACTGAGGGCGGTCTCCATGCTGATGTAACTGGGGCCATAAATCCGCTGGGCCAAACTGTAAACGCTAACCGGCTTTTTCTGGAATTCCGGAGCCAGGCAGTACAGGCCCCGGCGGATATTCAGAATCTCCCCGGCAGACATCGCCCGTTTGATCAGCCCGTGACGGCTGAAATCCGTTCCGTCAACCGAAACGGCCACGTCAGATTGGGTAAATATTCCTGTTGGAGCCTGATAAAATTGCGCTGTCAGTCTGTTCATATCTTCTATTTCTCTGAAATAGTCGTTAAATGACTGCTTCTGTTAAAAATACTGTATTGTCAGCAGAAAGTCAATATATCTTTTGGAAATAGTCGAAATATGACTACTTCTGCGAAATATCACCATAAAGTTCATACTACATTTACTGCTGGGCAGTCCAATCTGGCTCCAGAGCGATGGATTGCGGGTCGCAGAGGATGATCGAGTCGCGACCTGATGTGGTCTGAGGCAGATTCAGCAGTTTTTCCTGATATCGGGGGCCATTCAGGATTTTAGGCTATGAAGAGGTGTCCGAATCTTTATTGAAATGACTGGCTGAAAGTTTTGAATTGCCGGCTGATAGGAATTGCTGATAGGAAGCTGTGTACTCTACTGAACGTTTACCATAATTCACCTTCAGCTGTCGAAGTCAGGTTTAATTGGGGGAATATAGGGAGGAGTGACCGCCGGTCGAATTATATCTAAACAAATCGTCAGCCGGGTATTTAATCGCAGATTTTTAGTAAAAAAATCTGTGCAAAATCCTTGCTGCGAAGCACCTTTTGCAAGTCGATGAAAAAGGCGCCGCTGCGACTCTCCGCTACCAGTCGATCAAATACCAATTGCATCCATGATGCGAGGCTCTCATCCTGATTCGTAAAAAAATCAAGATCGTCCGAGTAGCGATGATTATAGTAATGCCGGCTTATCGCAGTACCACCGGTTAGATAAAACGGCGTCTTGAGCGCGTTTATGAGTTTCAACACCCCATCCTGGAAAGGATATAGGCTCTCCGTGTAAAATTTTTCGTATGATTCCATATTTCCTTCGTGCGTCGGGGAAGCGCAGGTTATTGATGAGCTCGGGAGTCAAATGATCATTCAGAAATTCCGGATCAAACCAATCCAAAATGTCATACCAGTTCATTCTCTCAAAGACGCGCAACAAGGCCCACTGCTGATTCAAGAGTCCGATAGTCGGCATTTGCCCCAAGGCAATGCGATAAAAAACCATCGCGGAAATCCAATAATCCCAAAGAATGGGAACAAATGCGCTATTAATTTTGTCGGCAGGTGATTTTACCATGCAGACGGTTCTCCTTTGCGCAGGTGGGCGCCAGAGGGGGCGGGTGGGCATGAGAAAAGCTCGCTGTCATTTCTCCTCTCGCGATTGCCCCATTAAATCCGTTGAACAGTTAAGCGATGAGCTGATAGGAATTTTGATTTTTCTGGGGGTCAAAAAACGAGAAAATCATCCTCTGACAGGCCCCTGATACCAGCTCATTTCCCCGTTTTCAGCACCAGGCCATTTTTAGGATCCCCAGATCGCCTCCAACTTGCCGAAAAACAACCTTCGCAGACCTGAAAAGCAAGGAATTCCTGAAAGCATACAAATCGGCGATATCGCTGCGGCATCAACTTGCCTGACTGCATGATCTATGAATTTTGCTTGCTTTACAGCTCTGAGTTGGCTATTTTTTCGGCAGCTATGCATAAAAGAGTATCCTGAAGATGACCCCCTCCCACAGCAATTTCACCCGCGCCTTCGCCATCGGCATCGGTCTGAACAGCGCCTTTGTCCTGATCGAGGCGGGGTTCGGACTTTTCTCCGGTTCGCTGGCACTGATCGCCGATGCCGGCCACAATCTCAGCGACGTTCTCGGCCTGGTTCTGGCCTGGGGTGCCAGCCGCCTGGCGGAACGGCGCCCGACAGCGCGCCGCACCTACGGCCTGCGCCGCACCTCCATCCTGGCGGCAACGCTGAATGCCACGATTTTGCTGATCGCCGTCGGGATCATCGGGGCCGAGGCGGTTGAACGCCTGATGCATCCCGCCGTGGTCGCTGGAGGGATCATGATCCCCGTGGCGGCCGCCGGTGTTGTCGTCAATGGCCTCACCGCCCGGCTTTTTCATACCGGCGGAAAGCAGGACCTGAATATCCGCGGCGCCTTTCTGCACATGGCCGCAGATGCCGCCATCTCGCTCGGGGTTATTGTGGCCGGCGTGCTCATCCTGCTCACCGGCTGGCCACGGCTCGACGCCATCATCAGCCTGATCATCGCCCTGATCATCGCCATCACCACCGGCCGCCAGCTGCGCCGCGCCCTTGACCTCAGCCTCGATGCAGTCCCGGAGCAAATCGATCCGGTGCGGGTGCGCGAATTCCTTTGCGCCCAGGCGGGCGTCACCGGCGCCCATGACCTTCATATCTGGGCGATGAGCACCACCGAGACCGCCCTGACGGTCCATTTGATCATGCCCGAGCCACCCGTTGATGACGACTGGCTGACGAGGATCAGTCATGAATTGCATGACCGTTTCCACATCGGTCACGCGACCATCCAGATCGAAAAAGGCAATGGCGAACTCTCCTGCCGGCTGGCCCCGGATCATTTGGTTTGAACACCGCCAGTCCGGCCTCGCCCAGCGCAGCCGGGGAAATAGCCGGGAGCGATCCAGCAAGCTGGAAACGTTGTGAGAAGGGGTTTGCGCGACGAGAAGCGTTGCGCGAATCCGCAGGGGGGAGGCGCGACTCAAGGCGCTGTGTGATTCCCAAGGAGAGGGCACACGACGAGAGGGGCTGCGATAATCATTATGGGGGCCCGCGACGAGAGGGGCTGCACGAATCTGAAGAGGGGGCGTTCGGCTAAAGGCGCTGCGCGAAGCCGAAGGGGATCCGCCGCACCTGCAGCCCCAGGGTCCAGTGGTTGTCTCGATCCACCAGGGCGAACAAACCGGGGGAGAAGGGGCCGAGATGGATCAGCCCCGGATAGAGGTTGAGGCGGATCTTGCTGCGCAGCTTGCCGGCATAGAGCAGCGAGGCCATCAGCGAGTTGTTGCGGTCGTAAAAAAGTCCGGCCGTAGTGACCAGGTCGGTCGTCAGCGAGCGCACATCCTTACCTTCCCGGTCGTCCACGCCCACCAGACTCTTGGCTACCAGCCCCGCACCAAAAGAGATCGACCGCTCCGGGTCGATCTTGTACGAGAATCCTCCCTCACCATGATTGCCGTAATTGTAAAAAAGATGCCATTTCCGTGACCAGGGCAGACGCCATTTCATGCTGAAATTCTGGCCGTTGTTCTCGATCGTGCCGCGGCTGAAATCAAAGGCGAGCTGGTAGGACCAATCGGCATAGTTCAGCGTCTCGCTGAAAAAGCGCGCCACCCGGTCGCTGCTGAAAAGCACAATACTCAGTGGATCAAAGATGTAAAGATCGGCGATCGGATCAACATTGTACCCCTTGAAATCGCCATTCTCGATCGTCTCGTTGAGCAGGTGATAGGCGGTCATGGTGGCGAGGGAGAAAAGCCGGGGGTGGGGGTAGTGATGATACGCGAACCATTCGGTCATCACCCGGCTGCTCATGCCGCCGCCGAACAGGTGCATGGTATAGTTGGGCCAGTACTGGGCGTGTTTGGAGTTGATGCTGAACGGCACGATCTCGCCCGTAATAAAATCGTTCCAGCCATAGGCTTCTATCGCAGCAATGGGATGCGAAAGATTGTACCAGAGATTATCCCATCCCTTCTTGTAGGGAAAATCGAGGGGTTTATGGGGACGGTTCTCCATCGCCATGATGCCATAGCCTCCGTGCAGCACCATGGTGACGGGATTGATCAGGGACTGACTGCCGTACGGATACCCCTGGTAAAAAAAGCGGGAGGGCTGCCCGGCCTGAAGTGCGGAGGCGATGAGGAGAAGGATGATGCAACGAGGTAAGTAGTTGCCAGTCATTTTGCGCATCCAAAAATAGAACGAAGTTACTTAATTCTTTTAATTTACAATAATCCGATGAAAAAACCAACAAGTTTATGCCCGTCGGCCGCCCTGGCCTGGTCCCCCTCCTCAGGGTCGCCATCCTGTTGCGAATGCAGCAAAATTCAGCTCCACCAGAAAAAAAGAGTGGTATTGAACGCCGCGGATGCTTAGATTGGTGCACCAAGCTCAGGAAAGCGGGGATGGACCGGATTCGTATTCCTTACCTGATGGGAGACGAGATGAACAGACCGGAACCGCGGGTTCTCCCGGGCCTTTGGGCCGGCCTCGGCCTGACGGCCCTGCTGCTCATGACCGCCTGCTCGCCTCTGGTGACGGCATTCGACCAGAGCGAAGAGGCGGTGCTCTACTCGGCCGCCCATCCTGTGCCGCAGGTGGCCTCCCCTGATACCCTCACCGTGATGACCTGGAACCTCCGCTTCGGCGCAGGACGGCAAACCCCCTGGTTCGGCGACAGCTGCGGCGACCGCGTCATCCTGACCGCCGCAGAAGTGCTGACCACCATGGAGGGCATCGCCGAGCGGATCCACGCGCTCCAGCCCGACATCCTCCTCATCCAGGAAATCGACGTCAAGTCCAAGCGCACCGCCTATATCGATGAGGTGCAGTGGCTGCTGGACCATACCTACTTTTCCTACGGCGCTTATGCCTCGATGTGGCAAGCGCAGTATGTCCCCAGCGACGGCCTCGGCCGCATGGACACCGGCAGCGCCCTGCTTTCGCGCTGGCCGCTGCGCAGTGCCGAGCGCATTCAACTGCCCCTGCGCGGCGACCAGGATGCCCTGACCCGCTACTTTTATTTGCGTCGCAACATCCTCAAAGCCCGGGTGGAGCTACCCGATGGCGTCGATTTCTGGGTGCTCAACATCCACGCCGATGCCTTCTCGACCGATGCAACCAAGCACAAACACATCCTCCGTTTCAAGTCAGAGCTCGACAAGCTCGACTCTGTGGGCGCTGCGGTAATCGCCGGCGGCGATTTCAACATGCTGCCGCCCGGATCGGATTCCACCGATTTTTGCGATGAGGACCGCTGCCCTGATGAGCATTTTCACCGCCCCGGTGATAATCCCTTGCACAAGGAAGGCAGCAATTACACCCCCGAGAAGGAGTGGCTGGTCGACCTCTACTCCGCCTACTTCTGCTCGGTGCCTTGGGCCGACTATCAGGCCCATCCGGCGCGCTATTTCACCCACACGACCGACCGCAGCGCCGCCTGGGATCGCAAGATCGACTATCTCTTCAGCAATCGGCCCTGGCTCGCCCAGGGCAGCGTCACGCATCAGGAGATCCTTGACCTCTCGGACCATGTCCCGGTCAGCGCCCGCTGGGTGGTGCCGCGATGAGAACCCGCCGGCATCCTCCCCTGACTGTGCTGGCCAGGGCGCTCCTCCTTGCCGGCCTCCTCCTCTGCAGCCTGCCGGCGCATGCAGCCGGGGAGACCGTAACATGGTCCGCCGCCAACGGCTCGGCGCAAACCCTGCCGCGGGGGCGCTGGTGCGTTGGCATTTTTCAGCCGCTGCGCACCGGGCTGACAGAGCGGATCGAGCTCTCCTGCCATCCCCTGCTCCTGCCGCTGCTGCCCAATCTGAGCGTGAAATGGGCGCATCGTCCGCCGGGGGCATGGGCGATCGCCTCCCGCCACAGCCTTTATGACCCCACACCGCTGCTGCGCCTGCTGAGCCGGGAGGGAACCGGCGGCATCCTTTCGCCGGAATTCGCGATCCCCAACATGGCCGCCTGGAGCAGCGAGCTCCTGGTTTCGCATGCCATCGGCAGCGGGCATCTCATCACCGCCAAAGCCGGTTTGAGTTTCTGCCTCTTCCGCTCAGGCCCGCTCGACCGCCGGGCCACCATCGACCTCCCCCTGGTTTTTCCACGCCTGCAACCCTTTTATCACGATCTCACCTGGCGCAGCGGACTGGAAAGCATGGGCCGTATCTGGCGCCGCTGGCACTATCTGGCAGACGCCGATCTCTTTTACACCCCCAAAGGCGAGGAGAACTGGGCCCTGGAACACAAGGCTATGCTGCTCTGGAACCGCAGTGCCGGGATGCAGCTGGGGCTGGGATACAAGCTGACCTTCGGGGAATATCCCTTCGGCACCCAGTGGCACCTGCTCGGTCCACTGTTCGACCTGCAGTGGGCCTGGGGCAGCCGCAACGCACATGGTCCCGGGCATTGAGAGGATATACGCTTATGTCCATCGTCAAAAAAGCGCCTGTGTGCCAGATTTGCGGACGCAACCACCACGCCGATCTTCGACCCGGGGTTCTGGTCCGCCCCGTTGTGGGCGCACTCATTCTGCGAAAAACTGGACAGTGGTCGGAGGAGGGCTGGATTTGCGTCACGGATCTCGAAAAGTTCCAGCTCGAGTATGTCCGCGAGCTGCTGGAAGAAGACCGCGGCGAGCTCAGCGAGATCGATGAGCAGGTGGTTCAGAGCCTGCAGCAGCAGGAAATCCTGGCGAGAAATCCGGATGAAGGCCCCACGGGCGCCTTGACGGCAGGCCAACGCCTGGCGGACCGCATCGCTGCCCTGGGCGGGAGCTGGGGCTTCATCGGCATTTTCATGGGCATCCTTCTGCTCTGGATCGCTGTCAACTCCACCGCCCTATTGATCAAGCCCTTTGATCCTTTTCCCTATATTCTGCTCAATCTCATGCTCTCCTGTATCGCGGCGATCCAGGCTCCGATCATTATGATGAGCCAGAACCGCCAGGAGGCCCGCGACCGGCTGCATGCCCAGCATGATTATCAAGTCAATCTCAAGGCCGAACTGGAGATCCGGCAGCTGCACCAAAAAATCGATCACATGCTCTCGCATCAATGGCAGCGGCTGGTTGAGATTCAGGAAATCCAGATGGAGTTGATCGCCGAGTTGCGCGCCCGGAAACTGTGATTTCATCTCGCATGGAAATGTGCGGGCGGAAACAATGCAGGGCCAAACCGCCGCAGTAGAGTGTGCGTAATCAATCTTTGTCCCTTCTTGATCCTCGCAGTACCAACCCCTTAACCGTTGGAGGTTCCATGAAAAAATGGTACGCGTTCTTTTGCCTTCTGTTGTTCCCCCTCTATCTGCACGCGCAGTTCGTCCTCAATGATTTTGACACCATCCTGGATTCCACCTACTTTACGGTCTACGAAGGCGGCGCCAAGACCTATGTCCGCTTGACGCAGGATACCAACGTCAAGCATGCCGGCCCGGCCTCGCTCCGCATCGACTGGCAGAACCGCGCTACCTCCGCCGATGGCGGCTGGATCGGCTTGCAGCGCATCCATCCGACTGCAGAAGGCGTCTTTGATTTTTCGCCCTATACCGACGTCAGCTTTTGGTATACTGTCGAGAAGCCTTGCTCGAAGCCCGGTCACGTGGACTTCCGCTTCATCCTCTACGATATGGGGGATGGCACTTCGCTGACCGCGCAGGAAATCTGGATCGCCCACAGCGATATCCTCGACAGCGCCCCGGGCTGGAAGCAGCTGGTGATTCCCCTAAAGGATGTCGGCGGGGTGATGCCCTCCACCGGTGAGGGCTTTTGGAATCCGCGCTGGGGCCAATCCGCCACCGGGAACAAGGTGCTCGATCTCGACAAGATCCGCGCCTGGTCCTTCGAATTCTCGATGGACGGCACGGCCTATCAGACCGCCAATGACACCGCCAACGGCGTGATTTACATCGACAACGTGCAGCTGGAAGGCGCGGCGCCGCTCAACCTGGTCATGTTCAATGGCAAATCCATTCCTGCCGGGGTCAACATGCATATCGGCTGGAGCGGCTCGGCGACATTGAGCGAGGAGGACGATTATACCGGCGGCACCCGTTCGATCAAATGGGTCACCGAAAGCGGCTGGGATGGCGTCAATTTTGATTTTGAGAATCCAAAAAACATGGTCTTCAACTGGGCCAAGGATACCCTCCAGTTCAAGATCAAGGCCCCGGCGGGACTCGGCGACCTGACGGTCGGCTTTACCGACACCGACGACGATGGCACCGCCAAAGGCGATTACAACTTTCCCGCCAGTACGGTCCTGCGGGAATCCGAGGTCGGCTTTAATGGCACCTGGAAACAGGTTAAAATACCCTTGCGCAAACTGAACCGCTATGCCGGCGTCTGGGACAACGATCTCAACGCCTCGGTCGCCGGTGTCTTCGACTCCACCAAGGTCCACAGCTTTTTCATCACCGGCGCCGGGCAGGCCTTCGCCGGCACGACCGTCTATCTGGACGATATCTGGACCGGCAGTCCGCTTTTCGACTGGGTGCCGCCGGCGGTGGTCACCGGCGTTGCCGCGCTGCCCTCCGATGGCTACAATCTCGTCATCTGGGAAGATCTGGCCAGCGAATTGGGCGAAACCTATTCGGTCTATGCCAGCCCCCAGCCGATCACCGACGTCAAGGCGCCCGAAGTCGAACTCGTCGCCAAGGGCGTGGTCGAAAACACCCAGACTGCCGTCCATTGGCTCTATTATCCCCTCAAGGATACCCGGGTGACCTGGTACTATGCGGTCATGGCCACGGACGCCAATGGCAATGAGGGTCCCATGGGCACCTCCGGAGCCATCACCAACACCGCTCGCGGCGTCGCTACCATTTCGCTCCATCCGCCGGTCGACTTTGTCACCGATGGCAACCTGGCGGAGTGGGAGACCGCCGGCGTGATGCCGTGGGTGCTCAAACCCTCCGTCAACAACATCAGCGTCGGCGAATTCACCAGTGACGACGATCTCACCGCCAGCGTCTACCTCGCCATGGATGATGACTACTTTTACATCGCCGCCGATGTGCTCGACAACGTTTACGCCTTCTCCAACACCCAGGGCAACTGGTGGAACTGGGATGCCTTCGAAATGTATATCGGCTTTTACCAGCAGCACGGCGCCATGCACCAGGGCCCGGAGCGCGGCGAGGAGCCCGATTACAAGTTCGTCTTCAAACAGGACATTCTCTATCACGAATACAGCGGCGCCAACTATTATTATCAGAACGGCGATCCTGACTATTTTTTCACCTCTCTCGGCGCGGCCGATTACATTCTCGAAGCCCGGCTGCCGCTGGATGGCCTTCTCGTTGGGAGCGATACCCGCTTCCATCCGCAACGCGGCATGCGCATCCCCATCGAATTCGTCTTCCACGACAACGACGGCACGACCTCCGGCGACTGGCAGGGTAACCTGACCCTCTCCGACAAGGATACCGACTATGCCTGGCAGACGGTCGAGGAGTGGACGACCACCTGGATCGGCGACACCACAGCGGTGGCGACCGCGGTGGAACGGGATCCGGCCGCGGCGGTGACCAGCTACAGCCTCGGACAGAACTATCCCAATCCCTTCAATCCGGTCACCGAGATCAGCTATGCGATCGCAGCCCCCGGCCGCGTTCACATCGACCTCTACAACGCGCTAGGACAGCAGGTGCGCACGCTGGTGGATGAATCCAAACCCGCCGGGCGCTACCAGGTGAAGGTCAACGCCGGCGACCTCACCTCCGGAGTCTACTTCTACCGCATCCAGTGCGGTGAGTTTTCGCACGTGCGTAAAATGGTGCTCATGAAATAATTATTCCTTTAATAGTCAAGGCAAAACTTTTTGGGGCAATCGAGATGCCCTAAAAAGTTCTTTGAAAAGTTTTAATAATTTACAGGATTCAAGTAGTGCAATGGGAAAGAGCCTGAGCCTTGATCTCGCATATGGTGACAAGTTCACCTTGAGACTGGCTCTGCTCTTTCTTTTGTTTATTTTGCCGAGCAGAGACTGGCGCATTTTCATCTAAAGGCTGAAAGCGCCAAATCTCTTGTTTTATAGATTTTGCTTGATTTGTCGGGCTGGTCCTGTCGGCTTGATCGATGGCCGGGTCGAAAGCCTTTCCGGATTTGAGCACCCCATAAATGATGCGCAGCAACTTGTGCATGCAGATGTCTATAATTGACATTTTACTTTTGCCTTTTGCCAGGCTGTGCGCGTAGAGATCTTTGATAATCGGATTGTGCCTTATGCCCTCCATGGCACACATGAATGAAAGGGCCGTGGCCACGACAGTCAGATCGGGATGTTGCTTGAAAAGTTCGTGAATGAACTCTCCTAATCTGATATGGCCATCAGGAGTATCATCCAACTGAAAATTTTTGACAAGGGGCTGCTTCTGCTCATCGATGAGAGCAAAGTCAGCATAGTTCTTGCTGACATCAATTCCGAGATAAATTTTCATCAAATGACCCCTTTGCAAAAAAGATTAGTCAGGCAAAATTGTTCTTGTCAGATGCGATGTCAAGCACCAGGTTATTCCTCGACTTTAACCTGACAGGAAGGAGAAACTTATTTCCGGGTTCAGTGACCTAAGGAAAATTCCTCCTTTGCCTGCCAGATTAATGAAAAATCCTGACTTTGCAAAGAATGATTTGTTAAAGAAACCGTTTCAACTTACAATATACAAGGGAAAATGACCTCCTCGCTCTTGACAAATAAGTCAAGAAGAGTTGAACTTGAATGAGTAGCGAGGAGGGAACATGGAAGCAATAAGAACTTTATGCAATCAGGAGAGTTGAGTAACGGAGATATCCTACAGAGGAAAGAGCGGAATTGGCTCTTGCCTTTTAGACATTGGTTTCCATGAATTAAGCCTTTTTTTTCTGCGGATTCCACAGAAAGGTATTTATGAAATCGTTTTTCTTTTGGCTTATTCAGGTTGCAATCCTGCCCCTTGCGCAGGCTCAGAACAACCTGGATCTGCTTGCCGTTTTGAATGGCGAGCGGAACAGCAATGAATTTGGCGTGGTCGCGGGCGTTGGCGATGTCAACGCGGACGGCTTTGGCGATTTTGTTGCCGGAGCACCAGGGGGAAATTATGCCAAGTTATATTTTGGAGGAGCGCTGTTTGACTCGACCCGGTTCCTTCGTTTGAACCCGCCAGCCTGCGCTACTTTTGGCTATGCGATTGCCGGAGGAAGTGATTTGAATGGGGACGGTTACAGCGATTTCATCATCGGCGCCCCCTATTCCTCGGTTGGCCCGCCCGATTACTTTACCAGTTGCGGCAAGGTCTTTGTCTATTTTGGCGGAGCGCACATAAGCGGCAACGCGGATTTGCTTTTAACCGGACAGGGTTGGTACTATATGTTCGGTGAAGCACTGGCCATGGCAGGAGATGTGAATAACGACGGCTATGATGATATCATCATTGGCGCGCCCAATGATGATTGGGATGGCCGGGGAAGAGCCTACATTTACTTTGGCGGCCCGGCTATGGACCATATTGCCGATGTATATTTTGAAGGCCAGGAAGGCAAGGATGTCCTGGGATCTTGCGTGTCTGGCTGCGGAGATGTCAACAAGGACGGCTATGATGATGTCTTGATCGGCGCCAGCCAGTGGTTAACCAGCAAACTCATTGGCAAGGCCTACCTGGTCTATGGAGGAAATGGAATGAATTTGTCAAACTCGAAAATCTTTGTGGGCGATTCGACCAAACATGATTATGGCAGAGCTGTTGCGGGATTGGGGGATATTAATAATGATGGATTTCTCGATTTTGGCATTGTGGGTCTCGAGTATATACGGATATTCTCCGGCAAGGATTTCTCGTTATTCTTTGAACTGAATCGTTCGCCTGCAAGAGGAGGATTTGTTAGTATTTCAAATTGTGATGATCTGAATGATGACCATATCGATGATTTTATTGTCAGCACTGAACGATTTGCCGGGCAATGGACCGGCGGCGTTCTTTTATTCCTTGGCAAATCGCACATAGACAGTACACCGGATCTCGAGTTTGGCGGACCGCAGGCGCCCTCCTACTTTGGTTCCACTTTATCCTTCTACTCGAATTTGGATGGCAGCCATAATGTCTTGATCGGAGATGATGAAGGCGATGGAATGTATGGATCTGGCAAGGCCTATGTCTATGCTTTTAAAACTCAGGATAAAATAGCAGATCAGAAGTCCGATAAATCGATGCAATTCTTCTTGCAACAGAATTATCCCAATCCCTTTAACAGCACTACCACTATCACTTTTCAAACGGCCGGCCCCAGCCCTGTTACTGTCCGGATACTAAATGGCAAGGGAGAGCTGGTCAAGACGCTTTTTTCGGGCCGACGGGAATCCGGCCTATATTCACTGATCTGGGATGGAACCGATGAATCCGGCAGGCCTGTGGGCAGCGGTGTTTATTTCATTCAGATGGTCACTGATGAGGAGAATCAGAATAAGAATAAAAATGTCACTTTCAGAAAAGCGGTGTTGATGCGATGAGCAAAAATGGTTGACCAAAGATGCCGCTCTCTTACAGCGATTCACTTAGATCCATTTTGAAATGGTTTATTATAACAGGAGGCATTCAATCATGAAAACGGACATGCGGCGATGGGGGGTCTTTTTTGTTCCAGTCGCTTTGTTTCTGATTTTATTTTCATCCGTTGCCCAGGGCCAAGTAACCTATTCAATTCATTTTAATTTCGATCAAGTCAATTTTAAAGCCATCGATGCTAAGGATGGGCATACGTATGACAAGGTGGAATATGCCGACATTGCAGCAACCGATGATTGGGGCAAACCCTTGCTGCCGGTTAAATACGTCAAATTAATCGTTCCCGCGAATGAAGATGTGGATTCAATTGAATTGAAACACATTGAACAACGGGAATTGGCAGTGACGGCTTTGATACTGCCGGCGCAAAAGCCGCTGCCAACCGCCATTGACCCACCTGAAGAACCATTCATAACGCCTGATCCGCAAGTGTATGAAAGCGACAATTTCTACCCCGAAGAAGCAGTGATGGTCGCGCACGACGGCTTTTTCGACGGTGTCAACCACATCATCACTGTGGCAATTTATCCGCTCCAGTATCGTCCGAAATCCGGGCTCCTGGCATTTTATTCCTACATCGACTTTGAAGTCAAAATGAAAGCAAGCGATCAAATTAGAGTGCAGGGCGGCGTCAGAACACCTGAAAATCAGGCTGTATACAACGCGATACTGCACAAAGTTGTGGACAATCCCCAGGATATCGGCCGATATCGAAAACAACCCGCGCTTGGCAAACTGACTGCGGTTCAGGTCAATCCTTTGCCTTCTTATGAATATGTCATCATTACCACAAACGCCTTGAAGGATTATTTGAATGCGTTTGCCGCCTGGAAAGCCAGAAAGGGTTTGAATGTCGGCATTGTGACCATGGAACAAATATTGGCCAATTACAACAGCGACACCATATCCGGCATTGCCGATAATGCCGGCGCTCTGCGTCAGTATCTTGCCGATTCCTACAATACGGGCAGTCCCAAAACCATGTGGGCCTTGTTGGTCGGTGATCACACCATTGTGCCAGTTCGATACGGCGCCGGCTATAGTGGCTGTTCCTGGGCTACTTATAGTTATTATAAAATACCCGCGGATTTGTATTTTTCTGATTTTAATGGCGATTGGGATGTAGATTCAGATGTGAGATATGGTGAACCATCAAATGACGCTCCGGATTACAATCCCGAGATCTTTGTCGGCCGCGTGCCGGCGACAGACAGCACGGATATCAGCAACTGGATTGAAAAAATCCTGAAATATGAACTGAATCCAGGCAACGGCGTTGATGGTTATCTGCGAAAAGCATTCTGGGTTAGTGAGGATATGATGATTAATCAACCGGATGTGGTCAGCCCAGACTATCCATCTTCTTTTAGCGGAAAACATACCATGTATAAAGCGGATCATCCGGCGAATGAGGTCGTTCAGGAAATGTCGAACCATTACGGACTTTTAAACTGGTATTGCCATGGCAATGTCAATTCCTTCTCAGCCTTTCGCTCGAATCCGAGCAGCCGGATGGTCTGGACCACCGACGATGGTTCACTTTATGATTTAAGTGATGTTTTGCAAACGAGCGGCATCGCCGGAGATGGTTTGGATAACATGACCAATGTGGACTTTCCTGCTGTGATTTATTCCATATGTTGCGAAACCTGCGCCTTTGATGATTTTCGCACAACCTCAAGACCCGACACCATACCGAATGACGGCAATACTTATCCTCTTGGTCAACGCAGCATGCCTGAGGGTTATATGACGGCTACCAATAAAATCTGCGGTCCTATCAAACTTGGCAATACTAGGTATGGTTATGTTTACTCTTCATACCAGTTGCATCAGGAATTCTGCGATCTTTGGGCCAATGGAATCACTGATGCCGGAAGCGGCCAGACGTCCTATCATGGCGGCGTTGCCGAGGCGGTTTCCAAACAAAACTATTCAGATCATTATTTAAGATACTCGCATAATCTGTTTGGTTGCCCGGAAACCAATATTTGGACAGATTCATTGGCCGCTTTCACCAATGTAAGCATAACAGATAACGGCACTTCCATATCTGTGAATGCAAATGTTGCGGGAAGCAATATCTGTGCTTGCAGCGGCAATAACGGCGCGTCTTTCTTTCAATTGTATTCCAACGTGAGCAGTTGTTCTTTCTCGACCTCAGTCAGACCGCTGTACCTCACCATCACAAAACACAATTTCGCGCCTTATATAGCTCTGACGGGCGGTACTTTCAGCAGCAATGAGTACTGGTTTGAACACCTGTATGTGCGCGGCGACGTTACAGTAAACAGCGGTTATACTTTGACTGTCATGAAAGGCGCAAAAATAACGTTTGCGACCAATGACGACCGCTCTGGAGGAATCAATACAACGAAATGTGAATTGATTGTTAACGGTACATTGAAAGCGGATTCAGCTACATTTATCGGACCGACCAAAGGTTCCTGGTGTGCAATTCGCTTCACCTCCACCGCTTCATCCAATTGCAAACTGGAAAAGTGCACGATTGAAAACGCTCAAACCGGCGTTTACATTTCCGGTTCAGACCCCACCATTCGACAATGCAATATCAAAACCTGCAGCGACTGGGGCATCTATGTGACCGGCAGCGGCGCCTCTCCGGTCATTGACGACAATTACATACAAGCAGACAGAATCGGCTTGTATTACTATAACGCGAATGGTTCATCTGGTGATATCAGCAGAAACTCTTTCAGAACCGACAGCACCGGCTTTTATAGCACATCCGGCAGCCCGTGGTTCGAATTTTCCGGCCAGGATGGTCTTAACAAATGGGAATCTTCGGTTCTACATAACCGTGTGCTGGTCGATGGCGGTACGCCGATATTGGGCGATGAACAGGGTTATAACTATTTTACCAAACCTTCTTCTTCAACATACAAGTACATCAACAACAATACAGGTTCTACAGTTTTTGCTTTAGGCAACTATTTTGATCAGTGTCCCAATCCAGATACAAACTGGTTTAGCGGTCCTGTAAATCGAAACGGCAAACTGGCTGCGCCGCCTTCCAGCCCTGCTGCCGGTCCCTCCTGGAGTTTGCCCAAGGCAAATACGGATTTTCTCGCCAGATTGAAATCCATCAGGCGCCATATCGCAGCCGGCGAGACAACAATCGCGAAAACCGAATTGACGGCGCTGACCGAAGAGTACAAAGGCGATGAGCTGTCTATTTATGCCTATGATTTGCTCTTGGGCATTGCCATGAACGATGAGGAGCAGACCATGCAAACCCTGACATGCCTGTATGACAAGGACGAGAACGCATGCACAAACCTCAAATTCATGGGCGACAAATGGAAGGTGATTCAGGCCGGCAAACAAGGGCGATTGCAGCCCGGTCGGGAGATGCTGGACAAATACCAGGGTACAGCCTTCGGCCGGGAGATGACGCTCGTATACGCCGCTGCTCTGGCGGAAAACGGACAAAAAGATAATGCTATTGTACTGGTCAATGAGCTGCGCAAGGAAGAAACCGATTCGCCTGAAATCGCCGAGTCCCTCACAAAGTCCATTGCATTGCAGATGACCGAAATCGGCGAGCGTTCGCCGGAAATTATGAATGTTGTCGATAACCAAGTGCCATTACTGGCATCTGCATATCCCAATCCCTTTAACAGTAACACCAAACTGATTTTAAATTTGGAACAATCCGGTCATGTGGTTCTGACGATATACAACATTCTGGGTCATCGTATAGTCACACTGGTGGATGGTACCCTGACAAAAGGCCGGCATGAGATCGTCTGGGACGGCCGCAATGAATTGGGGCAGACTGCGGCCAGTGGTTTGTATTTTTGTCGATTTATGGCGGGCGAGAAAAAGCAGACGGTCAAAATACTATTAGCAAAATAAGGCCAAATGACCTCACATGCCAGGCGCAGCGGCTACTGCGCCTTTTTTATGCAAAGGATGAATCATGCCTTCCCACAGTAATCGTGTTCACGGGGTGGCCTTCTGCGCCCTCCTGTTTTTGGCGCGCCCTGGCTCACCGCAAACCATCCGCTTCGCCGGGGCCACCTGGGCGGTGCGAACGGACCTGGGCGGCCCCGGTCCGAACCAGTTTTCGGCTGCCAATGTTTCCGTCGATGATCAAGGCCGCCTGCATTTAAAGATCAGCAAAAGCGGCAGCCGCTGGACCTGTGCGGAGGTCTACACCACCCAGTATGCCCGCTATGGCGAGCACCGCTTTCTCGTCGAAGGCCGCGTCGACCTCATGGACCGCAACCAGGTGCTCGGGCTCTTTATTTATGCCTCGGACACCCGGGAGGTGGATATCGAATTCTCGCGCTGGGGCTTTCCCAACGCCAGCCGGGTGGGCAGTTACACCGTCCAGCCCGGCAGCGCCCCCAACCACTCGCTCTCCTTCGTCTGTCACCTCGACAGCGCCCGGAGCACCCATTATTTCAACTGGCAGCCGGACTCGATCAGCTTTACCAGCATGCACGGCCACTACCTCCATGAACCCTCCAGCCCTGCAGAATATATCCTCCGGCATACCTATACGGGCGCCGATATACCCAGGGAAAACTTTAACCTGCGCACGCACATCAATTTCTGGCTCTTCAACGGTCAAGCCCCCCTCGATCCCCGCTACACCGAGGTGATTATCACCGACATGCTCCTGCCTGGCGTGGCGCACGCGGGCGTGGAGAGCCCGGCCGATGTTCAACCGCTGCGCCTCGGCAGCTATCCCAATCCTTTCAATGGTGAAACGGTCATCGAGTGGCAGGCACCAGCCAGCGGCGATATGAACCTGACGATCTTTGATGCGGTGGGCCGACGGATCTGGGACTGGCAGGGGCCAGCTGCGGCGGGGGAAACCAAAAGAGTGCGTTTCGAAGGCCGGCCCTGGCCCTCCGGGGTTTATTTCTGCCGCATCAGCAGCGGCGCCTTCGGCCGGGTGCTCAAACTGCTGCTGCTGCACTGATGGCCGGTGGCGCAAACTGCGGTGGCACTGACCGCCGGGGTTCAAGCTGCAGCGGCACTGAGGTTGCGCGCGCCGCGCTCGCGGGGCGCGCTTTTCAGGGCCGCACCCGCCGCGCGAAGGGCCGGGGAGTGGCCATCAAGGGGCAGGCTGCACGATCGGCAGGAGATGCGGCATAAAGGCGAGTGCACCGATCAGCACGGAACCGATCGCGCAAATCAGCACCGCGGCGGCGGCGATGTTTTTGGCTTTCTCGACCAGGGGATGGAATTCGGGACTGGCCACATCGCAGAGGAATTCAAACGAGGTATTGACCGCTTCAGCGGACCACACCAGGGCCATGGCGACAATGACCGCCATCCATTCGGTCCGGGTCAGACCCAGGAACACACCCGCGGCCATCACCCCCAGGGTTGCCGCCAGATGGATCCAGGCATTGTGCTGCGTCTGCACCATCTGCCGGATCCCGGCTACGGCATAGCCGAAACTGGCCAGGCGGCGGCGCAGGCTGAATCTGCTCGTGGCAGCCATGCAGTATCCCTCCCTCTTTTCCAGGTTTCTTGCTGATGCAAAATAACAATATCCGGCCAAACAATCAAGCCGTAATCCATCCCCGCTTCCCGGCGCAGTTGGTGGCCCTCTGCCGCCATCCGTCTTCCGGTCGCCTCGGCTGTGCCCGCCGCGCGTGACACATCCTCACCCTCCGTTTTCCGGCTGCATGAGCTGCCCGCCGCACCCGACAGGATTAGTGTTGATTTTACCTGACAGAACCTGTATATTTTACAATGTAACAGAGCACCCCACGGGGAAAAGCGTCTACCTTCGCCCCTATCCGCTGTGCTGGCACCCAGTCAAAGGAGTTCGTCATGAATGGAAACCCTCGCCGCAGTATGCTGCTCACCGGCCTCCTGGCCCTCCTCGCAGCCGCCGCTTCCGCCCAGTGGAAGCCTTCGCCCGGTGACACCCTGGTCACTCCGAAAATTCTGCCGGGCAACCAGATCCAGTTCCGCATTTATGCGCCCAACGCCACCGCGGTCAAGCTTGCGGGTGGGGAAGTCCCCGGCATTGGCTGGACGGGCAAGGAGATGACCAAATCTCCGGAGGGCATCTGGGAAGTCACTTTACCGGTCGACCCGGGCGCCTACCGCTATAACTTTAGCGTGGATGGCGTCACGACCATCGATCCCAAGAACCCCAGGACCAGCGAATCCAACGGCAACACCTGGAGTTTGATCTACGTGCCGGGTGCCGCTTTTATGGATACGCAGCAGGTCCCCCATGGCGCCGTGGCAGCGGTGACCTACTGGTCCGCCTCCCTGCAGCGCTTCCGCCGCATGCACATCTATACGCCGCCGGGCTATGAATCCGGCAAAGGGAAATATCCGGTCTTTTATCTCCTTCATGGTGCAGGGGATTGTGATGACTCCTGGAGTTCCGTCGGCCGCGCTGGTTTTATCCTCGATAACCTGATCGCCGCCGGGAAAGCGGTGCCGATGGTGGTGGTCATGCCCGCGGGCCACACCGGTCCCTTTATCTGGGGTGCCCCCCGCAGCGATCCGGGTAAGGCGATGGTCGATGAGTTCGCGCAGGATTTCACCCGGGATGTCATGCCCTATGTCGAGTCGCACTACCGAATCTCCGCCGGCCAGAAGAACCACGCCATCGCCGGGCTCTCGATGGGCGGCTTCCAGACCCTCAACATCGCCCTGCCGGCCGCCGGCCAATTCGCTTATGCCGGTGTCTTCAGTTCGGGCATCATCGGCATCCGGCCCAATCCCGTCAGCGGCAACGCCCCGGCCGGTACCACCTGGGAGGAGAAAAACACCGCGATGCTCGATAATCCCGCCACACGGCAAGGTCTCAAGCTGCTCTGGTTTGCCACCGGCACGGAGGATTTCCTGATCGAAACCTCACGCGCCACCGTCAAGACGCTGCGCAAACACGGTTTTACGGTCACCTACAAAGAGACCACCGGCGCCCACACCTGGATCAACTGGCGGCTCTACCTCGAAGAGTTCGCGCCGCTGCTCTTCCGTTGAACTCGCGCTGCCGGATTCCGGCACAGACCGGGCGGTTGATAAAATGCTTGTCTTTCATGCGAGTTTTTTGTACAATGGCGTTAATCCACTCTGCCGCTGCAAGGCGCACCTGTATACACTAATTTGAAAGGAAAGCCCATGGCAGAAGAAATCAAGGCTGGCTGCGCGCGGCCGACAGGAGGTCCTGTCGGAGAGACCGCACCGCCTCCCGAATCGGCTCCAATAGCACCAAGAGAGGAGAAGAAGCCCATGCTGAAACTTGGAAGCAAGGCTCCCGATTTCACCGCCCCGGGTTATCATCAGGGGAAATTTATCAACGTCAAGCTGTCGGACTACCTGGGAAAATGGGTGGTACTCTGCTTCTATCCCGGCGATTTCACCTTTGTCTGAGCGACCGAAATTTCGGCGGTCGCCGAAAAAGCAGCAGAATTCGAGAAACTCGGTGTGCAGGTGCTCTCCATGAGCGTCGATAGCCACTTTGTTCACAAGATGTGGAACGACCATGAGCTCTCCAGGATGGTCAAGGGCGGCGTTCCCTTCCCCATGCTCTCCGACGGCGGTGGCAAGGTCGGCACAGCATTTGGCGTATACGACGAGAATGCCGGTGTTGAGAATCGCGGCCGGTTCCTGATCGATCCGGACGGCGTGGTCGTCGGCTACGAGGTGCTCACTCCGCCAGTCGGGCGGAATGTCGCCGAAACCCTGCGGCAGATACAGGCCTTCCAGCTTGTCCGTGCCAGCAAGGGCACCCAGGCCACCCCATCGGGCTGGAAGCCGGGAAAAAAGATCCTTACCCCCGGCCCGGATCTGGTCGGCAAAGTCTGGGAAGTCTGGAAGGTCTCGGAAGCCTTCGACTAATCCTTTTGTGCAATCCTCACTCCTCGCTCCCACCCGGATATCCTGTCCGGCGCTCCAGAGCTGGCACAGGCTCCGGGTGGGAGCGAGTTTTTTATGACGAACCGGAATCCATGCTGCAGATCAGAAATCTTTCGTACCATATCGGCGAACGTGCCCTCCTCAAGGAGATCAACTGGGTCATCAATCCCGGCAAACGGGTGGCCCTGATCGGCCCGAACGGCGCCGGCAAGACCACCCTGTTGCGCATCATCAAGGGGGATCTCGAGCCGCACGACGGGGTGATGATCAAGCCCAAAGAGTACACCATCGGCTATCTGCCGCAGGAGGAGATCGCCGTGGGGAGCGGGCCGATCCTCGCCGCCGTCCTCGAGGGCCATGGGGAGATTCTCCGCCTCGAGGAGCAGATCGCCGAACTGCATGCCATCCTGAATACGCATACCGAGGATGACGAAAAGCTGCTCGAACGACTCGGCGCCCTTGAATCCCGCTATGATGCCCTCGGCGGCTATACCATCGAGAATCAGGCCAAGGCCATCCTCACCGGCCTCGGATTCGGCGAGATCGATTATCAGCGCCCCATGAGCGAGTTCAGCGGCGGCTGGCGCATGCGCGTCTATCTGGCGCGCTTGCTGCTGCTGAATCCCGATCTTCTCCTGCTCGACGAGCCCACCAATCATCTCGATCTCCCCTCGCTCGAGTGGCTCGAGAGTTATCTGCTCTCCTTCGCCGGCAGCATGGTGCTGGTCTCCCACGACCGCTTCTTCATCGACCGCCTCGCCCAGGAGATCACCGAGCTCGACCGCGGGGTCTTGACGCATTACAGCGGCAATTACCATCTCTACGAAAAGCAGAAGGCCGAGAGCGAAGAACTCCTGCTCAAGCAGTGGGAGGCGATGCGGGACGAGCGTGAGCGTCAGCAGAAATTCATCAACCGCTTCCGCTACAAGGCGACCAAAGCGGCCGCGGTGCAGAGCCGCATCAAGATGCTCGAAAAGATGGCGGAGGTCGAGCTGCCGCCCCCGCCGCCGCCGCGGATCCATTTCCGCCTGCGCGTCGCGGGGACGAGCTACAAGGATGTGCTGCACATCGAGAAGCTCAATTTCCGCTATGCCGGTCCCTGGGTCTTGCAGGATCTCAACCTCGACGTCTACCGCGGCCAAAAGGTGGCGCTGGTCGGGGTCAACGGCGCAGGTAAAACCACCCTGACCCGCCTCATCTATGGCGAGCTGCAGCCCGAATCGGGATCGATCAAGATCGGCGAGCGCACGACCATCGGCTACTACGCCCAGCATCAGGTCGACTCCCTCTCCCTCGATGCCACCGCCTATGCGGAGGTCGCCTCCACCACCGCCCAATCCCTGGCACCGCGGATCCGTGACATTCTCGGCCTCTTCCAGTTTCATGGCGACGCGGTCTTCAAGCCGATCCGTGTCCTCTCCGGCGGCGAGAAGGCGCGCGTCTCCCTGGCCAAGATCCTCCTCTCGCCGGTCAATTTTCTCATCATGGATGAGCCCACCAACCACCTCGACACCGGCGCCAAGGAGGCCCTCGAGGAGGCGCTGCGCGACTATGACGGCACCCTCCTGCTCATCGCCCACGACCGCTATTTCCTCGACAAGTTGGTGACGCGGGTGATCGAGCTCAGGGAGGGTCGCCTGACGATGTACGAGGGCAACTATTCCGACTATATCGCCAAACGCGAGGCCGATGCCGCCCGGGCGGCCGAGGCGGCCAGGAGCGCTCAGGCCCATCTGACCGAGGCGGCCGCTGAAACTCCCACCCCGGCGCGCAAGAGCAAGGAGCAAAAACGGCAGGAGGCGGAGGCGCGCCAGGCGATCAGCCGCGATCGCAACCGGCTCGAGCAGACCATCGCCCGCATCGAGGCCGAGATCCAGGCTCGCGAGGAGAAGAAAAGCACCCTCGAGGCGCAGCTCGCCAATCCCCAGAGTTACAAGAACGGCGAATTCGCCGCCCAACTGACCCGCGATTACACCCTGGTCAAATCCGAACTGGAGTGGCTGGTGACCGAATGGAGCGAAAATCAGCAAGCGCTGGAACAGCTTCTCGACACCCTCGTATGAAACTTTTCCCTCCCGAATACGTCATACTAAAGACGTAGAAACCGTTCTCTTTTCATCCCATTCAATAGAGGAGGCTCAGTTGAATCGTATCCCTCGCATCACCCTCGCCCTGGTCGTGCTGGCAGCGGCGACTTGCGCCCTGGCCGATGAAGGCATGTGGACCTTCGACAATCCCCCGGTCAAGCAGCTTCAGGAAAAATACAATTTTACGCCCACCAAAGAGTGGCTCGACCATGTCCGTCTCGCCAGTGTCCGCTTCATGGACGGCGGTTCAGGCTCGTTCATTAGCCCCAATGGCTTGGTGATGACCAACCACCATGTCGCCATGGGCCAGCTGCAAAAGATGTCCACCGCGGAACAGAATTTTGTCGCCACCGGCTTTTATGCCGCCACCCCCGAGCAGGAGGCCAAGTGCCCGGATCTCGAGCTGAACGTCCTCGTCGACATGGTCAACGTCACCAGCCGCATCACCGGCGCGGTCAAGCCGGAGATGAAGCCGGCTGATGCCCTCAAGGCCCGCAAGGAAGAGCAGGCCAAGATCGAAAAGGAATATCACGATAAAACCGGCTTGCGCTGCGATGTGGTCTCTCTCTACAACGGCGGCGAATACTGGCTCTACCAGTACAAACGCTATACCGACATCCGCCTGGTGATGGCCCCCGAACGCCAGATCGCCTTCTGGGGCGGCGATGACGACAATTTCACCTACCCCCGCTACGACCTCGACATGGCTTTCTTCCGTGTCTACGAGGACGACAAACCCCTGCAGAATAGCGATTACCTCAAATGGAATGCCGCCGGCGCCGCCAACAACGAGCTGGTCTTTGTCTCCGGCCATCCCGGCAGCACCAGCCGCCTCGACACCTATGCCGAGATGGAAGTGCAGCGCGATCTGCGTTACCCGATGAGTTTGGAGCTCATTCAGAAGCGTCTGGATGTCCTTTATGCCTATTCGAAAAAGGGACCGGAGCAGGAGCGGCGCGCTCTCGGTCAGATCTTCGGGCTGGAGAACAGCAAGAAAGCCCTCGGCGGCCAGTATCAGGGACTGCTCGATCCCAAGCTGATGGCCAAAGCCAAGGCCGATGAGCAGGCCTTCCGCGCCAAGGTGGAAGCCAATCCCGAGTGGAAAAAGGCCTATGGCGACGGCTGGAAAAACATCGAAAAGATCATCGCCAAACAGCGCAAGGAATTCGGCTCGCGCTCCTGGGCCGGCCAGGCCCTGAGCAGCAGCTTCGCCCGCTATGCCCAGAACCTGGTCTTCGCGGCTTCCGAGCGCCAGAAACCGGATGTGGAGCGTCTGGACGGCTACCATGATGTCCAGCTGGAACGCGCCAAGCTGCGTCTCTTCTCGCCGGCGCCGGTGTACAAGGATCTGGAGGAGGCCACCTTTGCCTCCATGCTGCAATTGGCCCTGAACAAGGCTGGTGCCGCCGATCCGATCGTTTCGGCGGTGCTCAAGGGCCGCTCCGCCGCCCAGGCCGCCAGCGAGATGATCGCGGCGACCACCCTCGACAAGCCCGAGGTGCGCAAGGCCCTGTACGAAGGCGGCGCCGAGGCGATCGCCAAATCGACCGATCCCTTCATCGCAGTGATGCGCGAGCTGGAGCCCCTGCTGCGCGAGCGGATGGAGAAATCGCGCAAGGAGACCGAGTCCATCCTCACGCCGGCCTCGGAAAAGATCGCCAATGCCCGTTTTGCGGTCTATGGCAAGAACACCTATCCGGACGCCACCTTTACATTGCGCCTCTCCTATGGCGCGGTCAAGGGCTTTCCGATGAACGGTACTAAAGCGCCCTACAAGACCACCCTTTACGGTTTGTATGACCGCGCCCTGGGATTCGACCAGGCGGGTGCCTGGGCCCTGCCGCAGCGCTTTTGGGACCGGCAGAAGGAGCTGGATCTTTCCACCCCGGCCAATTTTGTCAGTGATTGCGACATCATCGGCGGCAATTCCGGCTCGCCGGTGATCAATCAAAAGGCTGAACTGGTCGGTCTGGTCTTCGACGGCAATATTGAAAGTCTGGTGGGTGATTCCGTTTACGACGGTACCGCCAACCGCTGCGTTGCCGTGCACAGCGCCTTCATCATCGAGGGGCTGCGCAAGCTTTACGACGCCGGCAAGCTGGCGGATGAAATCCAAGGAAAATAAGCTTAGCAGGATCAGGCCTGACGCCGGGCCTTGTAAAGGCGTCCGACCGCTCCTTTTCCCTGCTCTCCAGGTTTTATGACAAAAAAAAGTGCGGTGCACGAGCACCGCACTTTTTTTTGCCTTCCGGGCCTTATTTGAGCAGCGTCATCCGCCGCGTGCTCTGGCCGTTGGCCGTCACCAGCCGGGCAAAGTAGACGCCGCCGGCGGCCTGCCGACCGAATTGATCCCGGCCGTCCCAGATAACCTCATAAGCGCCCGGCTCCCGTTCGCCGTCCATCAGGGTCGTCACCAGCTGCCCGAAGAGATTATGAATCTGCAAGGTGACACGGGCCTTCTCCCGCACCTCATACGTCAGGGTGGTTGTCGGGTTGAAGGGATTGGGATAATTGGGCAGGAGATGCGCCTGCGCAGGTTGCTGAATTGCCTGCGGGTTCGCCGGTACTGTGGCGGTATCGCCAGGCCCGAGGATACGCAGGTTGCTGTAGATCACGCCGGGCTGGGCCACATAGACGTTATCGGTGCCGAGAAAGATATAGCGGAACATCTCGACCTGTCCCGCAAAGGGCAGGGTGAAACAGAGGGTTCCGTCGAGGTAAACGGAAGCCGTCGCCTGGTCCCAGGTAATTCTGAATTCATAGGTCTTGTTCAGATCCCAGGTGGCGTCCTCCATGATACGAACCTCGTCACGGGTATCGATGCCCCGCGGTGCCGCAAGCATTTTGAAACCGGCGACGCCAGCACCGGTCGAATAGCCGGTGCCGGTACGAATATTGATCCAGGAGCCGCTGGATTCAAAGATATCCTTTGAGCCGTTTTCCTGGCTATAAAGATTGATGATCTGCTGTTTGACGTCGATATTCTGGCTGACCGGATCAAAGTTGCGGAGATCGACCAGCAAGCTTCCGGAGGCCGGCAGAGGAGCCGGCAGCGTGATCATCAACTGGCTGTTGGCGGCGGTGGCTTTCCAGCCCGAATCCGCGATAAACTCGCCATTGCGGTTCTGCATCCGGCCGAGGGCTGCGGAGGCTGCATTATCAAGCCGGTCGGTGTACAGGATGCCGGCGGCCGCCACCTGCCAGACCATGGCGCCGACGAGGATAACAAATCGTTTCTTCATTTCACGAGTCTCCCTGATTGATTCTTGAATATGGCATGCAAGAACAATGCCAGGGAATCGCCGGCGAGGACCCCTGATTATTATGAACCTGGAGCAGCATGGGCCAACGGTACGCGCGGCGCATTCCCAAAATGTAACCGGATGGCCAATTATTGTAAGCGGATGGGACACTCTGGAAACAATAAAGCCCCTGCCGGAGGGAAAAGCCGGCAAGGGCAGGAGGGTTTGCAGAAGAACGGATCAGTAGGTGACCATGGGGGTCATCTTTTTGGCCTCTTCGATCCAGCTTTCGACGCGTTTCAGCCCGGGCAGCAGGCGAACCATGCGCTTTTTACCGGCAGCGTTGGCCTCGGCGAGTTTGGCCACCAGGTTCTCGGCGTTGCGGGTGCGCAGTTCTTTGACCGTATCGACGCCGGCTTTCTCGAGCAGTTCGGCATACTGCTTGCCGATGCCCTTGACGCGATACAGGTCGGCCATATTGACCCATTTGAGGATGACGGCTTCATCGATTCCGGAGGCCTCAGCAAGTTCCTTGCGGCCTTTCTTGGTCGCCCCGGCCTTCAGCAAGCCATGAACAGTCTTGATGTCGGCTTTTTTCAGCTTCTGGCTCATCGATGCACCGATGCCTTCGATATCCGCGATCTTGTAGTTCATCATAACCACTCCTCCAGTTAGTAAGATAAAATAAAATATAGTTATCTATATTAAAAATCAAGGAGAAAGTGCAAGACTGCGCGGGTAGGCATAAAAAAGGCAGGTCGAGGAGTTACGACCTGCCTGTACAATCGGAATGTCACCCCGGTTAATTCTGTGTCTTGGGGCTGCGGCCAAAATAGAATCCCAGAACAATGGCGACGATGGCGAGGTACTCCTTGCTGATCGTCTGATCGCCCAGATTGCCATTCCAGCTGGCGTGCATGATCAGTACCGTAAAACTGCCAATCACCGCAAATGCGATGAAGGCACCGATAAAGTCGTTGAAATTGAATTCGCT